>Ga0209812_10000060_pt1 | contig 98981 bp, 73 predicted proteins | sample JI71714BDNA_FD_187502 | JGI IMG/M metagenome (GOLD analysis project Ga0209812, IMG submission 187502) | Wastewater effluent complex algal communities from Wisconsin, to seasonally profile nutrient transformation and Carbon sequestration -... | ecosystem: Engineered > WWTP > Effluent > Algae... | reverse complement strand
GGGGTTTGGGGCAACCACGGGGGGGTTTGGGGCAACCACGGGGGGGTTTGGGGCAACCACGGGGGGATTGCCCCTACCAGATCATCCCTTAATTGTGCAACGCGAAAAAATTACCTCAATCACAAATAACCGCAGCAATGGCTAAACTCACTGTCAGAGGGGAATTTGCACTCACGGGACGAGTTTGATATCTGAGGGGGTGATCACCCCCTCAAGGGGTGATATTTTCTTCAACTTGATGAAAGCACCAGTAAAACTACACTCGATCGCGCTCCTGCCTGATAATACTTTTCTTTAACAATAGGAGCCGTTTCAGGGGATTGAAAATCGAGAGGAAAAGGCAAAGAAGTATCAATGATTCGATGCCAATGTTCGCCATAATTCAAATGGGGAAGCTCAAAATTTAGAGGCTCCCAATAACTATTGAGTATCACATATAACTGTTCGTTATATTCAGGATGACACAAGTTAAACGCGATACAATGAGAATCCTCACTCCAATCAGGTTTATTTAATTGTACCCCATGCCAAAAAATATAAGGTCGTTCATTGTTAACTGTTAAACTCAAGGGATATTCATACTCAAAGATTTTCAGGGATTGACTAAAACCTATTAATTCCTTAACAAACCTGAGAAAATCTGGTTGTTGTTCGATCTGACTCCAGTCAAACCAGGTTAATTCATTTTGACAATACGCGTTATTATTGCCCTTTTGAGTACGGCGAATTTCATCTCCCATTGAAATCATGGGAGTACCCTGAGAAACAAATAAAATAGTTAACAAGTTTTTCATTTGTCGCAGTCGTAGGGCTTTAATCTCTGGGTTATTAGTTTCTCCCTCTACCCCACAATTCCAACTGTAATTATCATTAGCTCCATCTCGATTTTCTTCCCCATTCTCTTCATTATGTTTCTCATTATAGGAAACTAAATCATGGAGGGTAAAACCATCGTGACAAGTGACAAAATTAATACTACGAAATGTCTCTCTTTCTGGGTGGGGATAAATATCAGGACTTCCCATAATCCGATTAGTAATAGTTTTGATTGTCCCTTGATCGCTTTTGATAAAACGACGGGCATCATCACGAAAAGGTCCATTCCATTCCGCAAAGCGATCGCCGATAAATGTCCCGACTTGATATAAACCGGCGGCATCCCAAGCTTCAGCAATGATCTTAGTACCTGCTAAGACAGGATCGGATTCAATTGTCCAAAGTACAGGGGGATCTTCGAGGGGTTCCCCCGATCGCCCACGGGATAAAACCGAGGCTAAATCAAAGCGAAAACCGTCAACGTGCATATCCGCAACCCAGTAATGCAAACAGTCTAAAATTAATTTGCCACCAAAGGTATGATTTGCTTGAAAAGAATTGCCACAGCCGCTATAATTTTTATAATATTCTGGATTATCATCCAAAATATAATAATCATCATTAGCAAGGCCTCGAAAAGAAATTGTCGGTCCGTCTTGATTCCCTTCCGCGGTATGATTAAATACCACATCTAAAATCACTTCTATTCCGGCACGATGAAGGGCTTTTACCATTTCTCGAAATTCATAAACGGGACCGAGGGGATCGCGTCGAGAACTATAACCACGATGGGGGGCAAAAAAAGCCATTGTGCTATAACCCCATTCATTTTTTAATCCGGGCCGGGCATCTTGTTCATCAAATTGATGAATTGGCATTAATTCAACTGCTGTAATTCCTAATTCTTTTAAGTAGGGTATTTTCTCGATTAAACCGGCATAGGTTCCTCGTTTTTCTGGGGATACACCGGAGTTAGGATGACGGGTAAAACTGCCCACATGAAGTTCATAAATGACGGTTTTGGAGTATGGAAGACGCAGGGGCGCGTCGTTTTCCCAGTCGTAACCGAGATAGTCAACCACCACTCCTCGTAAGGCGCGATCGCAGTTATCTCCGGGTTTGATCGCGGCTTCTCGACTATAATGTTCCCAACCGACGACGGCACGCGCGTAGGGATCAAGGAGAACTTTTTGGGGATCAAAGCGATGACCGTTTTCGGGTTCGTAGGGACCATAAACTCGATACGCGTACACTTGCCCCTCTGTCAATCCACAGACTAAAATATGCCAATAACAGAAGGTTTTATTGATTTTGGGATCAAGGGTAATAATCGAAGAGGGATAAGGTGCATTCGCGTCGTCAAAGAGGAGTAATTCTACCGCGGTGGCATTTTTGGAGAATAGGCAAAAATTTACTCCTTTGGGCAATATTTTGGCTCCAATGGGGAAACTTTGACCTGGAAGTGTTTCAAATGGCATTACGATCGCGCTTAATATAGGCTAACTGATTATTTTACTCGCGATCGGATGTAATTGGGGTAATTATAGAAGAAGGAAGAAGGAAGAAGGAAGAAGGAAGAAGGAAGAAGGAAGAAGGAAGAAGGAAGAAAGTCCTTCGACTCCCTTCGACTTCCCTCAGGGCGAGTCGCTCAGGGTAAAAAGAAGGAAGAGGGAAAATGCAATAAAATCAAGGGGTTTGTGCAATTAATAACATCAATGGGATGCCACGCGTAGCACTATATTAAGAATTATCTGACTTGATGCCACCACAGAAACCGGGTTTATGTCCCCAAAGAAACCGGGTTTCTATAAGCCCTATCGCCTATCGAATAGGTTTAGCAAGAAACCCGGTTTCCTTAAGATTTTTGTGCCAGTCGTTAACAAAAAAATATGCTTTTTGTATTTGGATATACAGAAATTCCCAGAATTGAATGATATCCCATGAGAGATGAATATCGATCTATATAGGATGAATGACATGATCGCTTTTTCACCTTTTCTCTTCTTTTGAATCTCACTTCAAATTCAAAAATTTATCCAAAGCACTCACCATTTGTGGGGGCCAACGTCGCAGGTTTGCCACCCAATTCAAATCTTTATAACGACTATCTAAACCGATCGCGCTTACCCAATTACTTTCCGCTTCTCCCTGTTGTCCATTTTCCCATAAAACCGCGGTTAAGGCAGCTCTCATATCGGCAAATTTGGGATATTTCCGCACTAAATTTTTCATGGTTGCGATCGCGTCTTCTCGTTTGCCAACCTGATACAAAGCTAAAGCATAATTAGCACGCGCAAAGGCATAATCACGGATAATGGTAAAGGCTTTTTCATAATCGGCGATCGCGTTTTCCCATTCCCCTAAACCCGCCTTCGCGTTTCCACGATTATTATAGGCGGCTGCATCGGAGGGATTTAACTCCAAAACCTTATTATAAGACACGATCGCGTCTTGCCAACGTCCCAAACCTTCTAAGGCAGCACCCCGATTCAAATAAGGATCAGGGGCACTAGGAGCTAACTCGATGGCGCGATCAAAATCGGCTAAAGCCTCTTCTAACTTATTCTGACTCACCCGAATATTGCCACGATTACTCCACAGTGCTGCCTCCTGGGGAAACTTCTCAATTAACTGACTCCATAAGCCCTCCGCGTTGGCAAAGTCTCCCTGATTCGATGCCTGAAATGCCCGTTGTACTAATTTTTCTAAGACTTGCGGTGAGTCTGTAACCCCCGTAACCTCCTCGGAGGCTTTCACAGGAGTTCCCCAGCCTAACCAACAAAACCCACAAACGAGAATAACGCCAAAAACTCTCCAGATTACGCGATCAATCATAGTCAAACCTACAGCAACTAACCCTGATCATACCAGATTAATTCTCCCCAGGTGCAAGGTGAAACCGGGTTTTGAGAGTAAATTTTGCCTAAAACCAAGAGGCTAAAGTGAGAAACCTGGTGTCTTTGATTCCACGCGATCGTGCTGTTTGAGAAACCAGGTTTTGAGAGTAAATTTTGCCTAAAACCAAGAGGCTAAAGTGAGAAACCCGGTTTCTTTGATTTCTCTGTAATTGAGCGCGATCGTGCATTGATTGACGACTTTTTATCTGATGTTCAACATAAGAGCGCACCCCACGCAGCATTCATCAGAGATTGATCACCTTTTCCTTGGCTTTTAAACCCATCTAAGACAGCGCGATCGACTCTTAAATAAATAGCTTGTTTTGTCCGCGGTGTTACCAGTTTTACTTAGGACAAAAAACTCGCATCTAATTCAGGGATATCAGACGTATCAATGGCGGATTCTGGAATATTTTATAATTCTTCAAGTCCGTTGGGTGAGATAGTCATAATAGTTATTTCTTTCCCTTAAGCTTTTTCCGCCTGAATTGTCTGATCGGCGGCTTTAGTTAACACCTCATCCATCCAGGTATTGATACTTTTACCAGCCTTCTTTGCCGCAATAAAGATTTTGCGATGATGCTCTGGAGTGGTACGAAATGGTAGCTTACCTGAAAATGGTTTATCAGCTTCCTGTCCCAATTCTTGGCAAAACTCTAAATAATCATCGATCGACTTTTGAAATTCTTGGCGAGCTTCTTCAATAGTTTGTGCTTTAAATGTCACTACGTCATTAATATCGAGGACTCTGCCGAAAAGAATTTCCGCGTCTAAATCTACTTCAATGTTAGCACTGTAACCTTTGTAAGTCATCATGGCTATAACACTTTTCCTCTTTGAATAACTTGAATAAATTGGGAGCATCTCCTCAAAGTAAATTGGCAGTGGGTTGGCGTAGCCTGTGCGGAGCATCGAACGTCTCGCTCCCTATTAGATCCCCAGGGAGCGAGACGCTCCCACTACAGTTTTTTTTGCTTCTTTGAAATGCTCCCGATAAATTTTATGCTAATACCCTTGTTAATTTTGTCAATCAGCAATGATTTTCCCATTAACAGCTAAGTCATCATAGTTCAACCCCCGCCTTTATCAAAAATTCCCTGACAGATTTAACGGCTCCTTTATCTGTTTCTTTTTGAGGGTGTGGTTCGTGAAATACCGCTCTAACCTCATTTAACCAAATGCGAACCCGCGAACCTTGACCTTGAGTAACAGTCGCACCTAGCGCTGTAAATAAATTTTCAATATCTTGCCAATTAATATTAGCTGGTATAGGATCTGTAAAAATTGCTTCTAAAATTTTACGCTGTTTATTATTTAGCTCCATAATTTTATTTATTATTTTAACTACATGATATCATAATTTGATATCAATGTCAATAGGGTGCGTCGGGGCGATATTGGGAGAGGAGGGGGCAACGTTCTTGACGAAGAGGGGAATTGGTTGTATAATGGAATGATATTAGTCTAAAAATGATAAAAAGTTCAATTGACTTTTAATCATTTTGTCATGGTGAGATCGTTTTATTGTTGCTCGAAGGGCTAGACCAATTATCAATAGGTTTTATATTTATCAGAGGAGTTAGGTGATGGATAGAATTACTAAAAGCATGATCGAGGAATTCTCGAATGACTACAACATAACAGATGTTCAAGAATCAGACCTTTTTGAACATTTTTGTAACTATTGTATCCTATCACGAGAACGATCCGACTTTGATGAAATAGATCTTAATGACATTCTTGAAGTTAGAACTGGCGGTAAAAATGATACTGGTTTGGATGGGATCATAATTTTAGTCGATGGCAAGTTACTAAATAGCAAAGAAGAAATTGATGAATTAAAAAAACGTGCTTCAGTTAGAGCAAGTTTTATTTTTATTCAATCTAAAACATCTGATTCATTTAAAAAAGAAGACATAGGTTATTTTTGCGATGGGACTCGTTATTTTTTTGAGGATTTTTTACGCGGGCAAGACAAAAAAAATTCAGAAGAAGATGATCAAACTGTTGGTAGGAATAATAGGAATAAAGAGATTTTAGAAAAGTCCGAATTAGCTACTCACTTACTTACTTCCTGTATTTCTAAATTTCAACCACAACCTACTTGCAAGCTTTATTATATCACAACTTCCTTTAAACCTATTAATCAAGGCAACCAATCTCATTTTAATCGTCAAAAGAAATTGATTGAAGAAACTCGTATTTTTGGCAATGTTGAAATTAACCCTCTTACTGCAAAAGACATTCAAGATTTTTATCGCAGTACCAAATTAGAGGTACAAGCTGTAATAGAGTTTCAATCTAATGTAAGCTTACCTAAAATCGAAGGAATTAAGCAATCATACATAGGCACTCTTCCTTTCAAAGAATTCCGCAAGCTGATAATTGATGATAATTCAGGAAAAGTTAGGTCAGTCATTTTGCATGATAATGTTAGATTTTTTCAAGGAGATAATGATGTAAATAAGGATATAGAGAATACTTTAACTTCTGGTCATTTAGATAGGTTTTGTGTATTAAATAACGGTATAACGATTGTTTCAAAATCCATCAGTCGTGTATCAAATACATTCACCTTAAAAGATTATCAAATTGTTAATGGGTGTCAAACTAGCAATATACTTTGTAACAACCAATATACTGAAGGGATTGATAATCTTCATGTACCTGTAAAAATAATTGAACCTGATGAAAATAGAGATGACATAGTTATTAATATTATTAAAGCTACTAACTTTCAGACGCAAGTTGCAAAAGAAGCATTAGTAGCTCTTGAGAAAGCTCGTAATTTTAGTAAGGGATTAGAAGAACATTATAAATCATTCAGTGAGGAAGGTAGACGCTTATACTATGAAAGACAACCAGGACAATATACAGGTACACCTATTCCCAAAAATCGCATTATTTTAATTAAGAATCAACTCAAAGTATTTACGGCAATGTTTCTAGATGAGCCTCACTTAAGCTATTCAGAATCTTTAGAAAAAGACATGGGGACAAAGATTTTTGATGCGAATCATTCATGTAGCCCTTACTATACGAGTGCATTAGCTTACTACAAGGTAAAAAACCAATTTAGTAGAAATCAAAAGTCTCGGAAATATCAATATCATCTTTTAATGTCATTAAAATATTTAATATTAAGCGGTTCTTGTCCAAAACTCGATTCTGGTAAGGTCGAGGATAGTTGTAATAACATAAATACTGTGCTTGATGACCCTCAAAAGTTTACGAAGTATCTTGAGAAGGCAATCTTGATAATCGAAGGTTTGGAGACTTTTGGCGTAAATATAGAAGACCGTAATACATTCAAAGATCCAACAGTGACTCATTCCCTGATTGAAAAGCTACTAGCAGAATGTTAAAGTTTAATCCTTCTTAAAGATTGTCACAGGATGGCTTACCAAATTGATCCTAGGTTTAACACAAAACCAGGTAGCACCGACTCGCAGAATACCTGAGAGGGATTATCCAAAACCTCAACTTCTGCACCGGGCCGATAAATTTCTACTTGTCTATTTTTGCGATTAATTAACAAACCCAAAAGCGCACCATTATCTCTATATTCTCTCATCTTATCCTGAGTTTCTTTCCAACTATCACTGGGAGAAAGTAACTCTACGACAAAATCGGGACACAAAGGGGGAAATTTCTTTTGTTGTTCAGGAGTTAAAGCCTTCCATCGTTCTAATTTTACCCAAGCCGCATCAGGGGATCTATTTGCACCATTAGGAAGTTTAAAACCGCCAGAGGAATCAAAAACTTTACCGAGTTTATTTTGCTCATTCCAAATCCAAAGCTGTGCAGTTAGTCCGGCATTACTGCTGCTAGTTTCTCCTCCTGCTGGTGACATGATAATTAATTCTCCTTTAGCTGTGCGCTCTAATCTAATATTGTCATTTTCTTGACAGAGTTGAAAAAATTGATCTTCTGTCAGTTTAATAATGGGGTTGAGGTTGAGGGTGATGGCAGTCATATCGGTATTTTATCGTAGGCTAAACAATCTTTAATTAACGATAGCAGCATATCGCGCTATTGATGGCTTTTTATCGTTGCACATTCCTTGAATGATCCGGTGGTAGGGGCTGTGCCCCAGTGCCCGCCCCCTGTCCCCGGAACCCCCGAAACCCCGGCTCGCGGGTTTTGGGGCAACCACGGGGGGATTGCCCCTACAATATCATCCATTAATTGTGCAACGCCCCACAATTAACTCTCACTTTTCACGGGGTTTTCTACTTCTTTGGTGACAGATTTATCAACATCTCCAGTGGTTTTTACCTCCGAAGAAGGAGACGATTCACTCCCTGAAGGCCGTATCGCGTCGGAGAAACGACGACGGGCATTATTAAACCAGTCTCCCACATTCACTTGTTTTACCTTCTCCCATAAATCATTCACTTGAGAGGGAATTTGTAAACCACCACGAGAAGACTTTTCCTTATTCTCAGAAGTGACTTCCTTTGTTTCCGCTAACGGAGTCTCTTTCACGACAGGAGTCTTTTCCACTACCGGAGTCTTTTCCACTACCGGAGTCTTTTCCACTACAGGAGTCTCTTTCACTACAGGAGTCTCTTTCACTACAGGAGTCTCTTTCACTACAGGAGTCTCTTTCACTACAGGAGTCTTTTCTACTACCGGAGTCTTTTCTACTACCGGAGTCTTTTCTGCTACCGGAGTCTTTTCTACTACCGGAGTCTTTTCTGCTACCGGAATGGGTTCAGGAGTCGGTGTTTCGACGACTTTCGGTGTCGGTTTTGGACTCGCTTCAGGAGTGATTACAGGTACGGGTGCGATCGCGCTCTCTGGACTCGCGAGAGGTTTGGGACTGGGTTCAACACTGGGTGTTACCACAGGTTGAGGAATTTGAAGTGGTTGTTTGGGGCTATAGTTAGGTTCGACAATACCCCCCGCCTGCGCGATCGTTAATTCCCCTCGGACTAATTTAGAAAGGGTATCATTGCCGTTGGGTTCGTAGGTAAAGCTTCTGACAGTATTATTAAAGACATTTTTGAGGGGATTCCCCTTTTCGTCGAGAAATTCCAGTTTGAGCCAATTTTTACCCGGCTTGAATCCTTTTAAATATAAAGGTTGCCATTGATCAATGATAAAGCTTTCGTCATTGACGGTGACACGAATGCGCCAATCAGGGATTTCATCATCACTATTTTCTTGGGCAACACTATGGAGAGGGGCATTTGTCAGATAAAAGTCTAACATGATCGGTTCGGCCCCATAGCTCCCCGCGGGACGACTATAGGTTAATAAAGGTAAGGCGCGATCGGGGTTATTATCATCGCTTTTTGTCAAGATGTGAAAGGTAGTTTGCGCGTAGGCACCATCATTTTTAAAGCTTTCATGCCAAGGGCGAGAGGCAAACACCCGCAGGGTATGGGTTCCAGCTTGTAAGTCTTGGAAAATTAGGGGTTCATTCAGATCATAGACGGCTTTATAAGGTTGATTGTCTAAGAAAAGATGTAAATGGGGCCCTAAGCCCAGTTTGGAGTCTTTGAAGATTTGTAAATCTTTTAGCGTCAATTTAACAGTTACATTGTTATCCTCAAGAATTTCATCGGGTTGGGGACTGAGGATGGTTACTTGAGGTTGATGGCGATCGAGATATTGACGCAGTTGTTGAATTACCTCCGGGGGAGATACTTCCGATATCTGTTTAGTTTGAACCGGAGGGGGAGTTGTTAAGGGGTTCGATTTTCGCTCTTGGGGGGGATGTGAAGAGAGGGTATCCCGTAAGGGGGAGTTATTACACCCCATTAAGCCCCAAGCAAAAATGATCACTATTAATATAGATGTAAAGAGTTTGCGTGTTATATGCAACCGCGTGTCAATCCGAAACACTAAACGATCCTCCAAGAAGCCAGTCCTTATCGCACTATAGCCCAAATTGGGCATAGGGAATAGAGGTGAGAGGGGAGAGGGGAGAGGGGAGGATGGGAACAATAACAGATCAATCATCTGTTACATCAGTTAAAAATCAATTGCTAATTTCATCGCTTCACCTGTTACAAACCTTATCCCCAATAGACATCTCCCAAAAATAAGGTCTCTGGCAGGCATTAGCCTGCCCTACAATCGTTTTTGCAGATGTCGAATCCTCTCTCCCCAATCCCCTCTCACCAATCCCCTCTCACCAATCCCCTCTCACCAATCCCCTCTCACCAAAATCCCCTATTAACTAATTGTATAGATTTATAAAGTTAATCATTAACCCCTTGACTTTTGGAGAAATTTATGGTGGATGAAGGTTTTGGGGGTGAGAAGTAGAGCAAATTTTAATTATTGTAAACAGACGTTTCAGATGCGAGAAGGAAGTCTATAATTCTTAGGAATCCGGGTAGTAATACCCAACGGGGAAAGAACACCCCGTTTTGACACGTCCCAGATGTGTCAAAATGGTGAGAAATCTTCTCAGAGTACCGATAGACACTCGGAAACTCGCTCCTTAATGGGGGTAAAGGCTTGGGTAAAGACGACGACACTGAAAATGTTGAGAGACATCAAGGGAAGTCAGCTCCGAGAACCAAGAATCCAGTAGCGCAAGCTGCAGGAAGTCTAAAAAACAACCAGCATTTCTCGTTACTTGTCTTACGGAGAGGAGAGTCTTCAATGACAATTAGTCCTCCAGAGCGAGAGGCAAAGGTGAAAGTGTCGGTTGAAAAGAATCCGGTTCCAACCTCCTTTGAAAAATGGGGCAAACCCGGTCATTTTGATCGCACCTTAGCCAAGGGACCAAAAACCACCACCTGGATTTGGAACCTTCACGCTAACGCTCACGACTTTGATAGTCATACCAGCGACTTAGAAGACGTTTCGCGCAAAATCTTTAGCGCTCACTTTGGTCATTTAGCCGTTGTCTTTGTGTGGCTCAGTGGAGCCTACTTTCACGGTGCGAAGTTTTCCAACTTTGAGGCTTGGTTAACCGATCCCACTGGGATTAAGCCAAGTGCTCAAGTAGTTTGGCCTATCTTTGGCCAAGAAATTCTCAATGCTGATGTGGGCGGTGGCTTCCACGGCATTCAGATCACCTCTGGTCTGTTCCAAATGTGGCGGGCCAACGGTATTACGAACTCCTATCAGCTCTACGTCACCGCGATCGGCGCGTTGGTGATGGCAGCTCTGATGCTGTTCGCGGGTTGGTTCCACTATCATGTTCGTGCTCCTAAACTGGAATGGTTCCAGAATGTGGAGTCCATGATGAACCATCACCTCGCGGTGCTTATCGGTTGTGGTTCTTTGGGTTACGCGGGTCAGCAAATTCACGTCTCCTTACCGATCAATGCTTGCTTAGACGCGATCGACGCGGGTAAACCGCTGACGATTGGTGGCAAGTTGATCAAGACGGTTGCTGATATTCCGTTGCCCCATGAATGGCTGACCAACTCTAGCTTAATCGCGGATATCTATCCGAGTTTTGCGAAAGGTCTGACACCATTCTTTACCCTCAACTGGAGTGCATACAGTGACTTCTTGACTTTCAAGGGCGGTTTAAACCCTGTAACTGGGGGATTGTGGCTGAGTGATACTGCTCACCACCACCTAGCTCTGGCAGTCTTGTTTATTGTCGCTGGCCATATGTACCGCACCAACTGGGGTATTGGTCACAGCATGAAGGAACTGTTAGAGGCTCATAAGGGTCCCTTCACTGGTGAAGGCCACAAAGGTCTCTACGAAATCCTGACCACATCTTGGCACGCACAACTGGCTATTAATTTGGCACTGGTTGGCTCTCTGAGCATCATCGTTGCCCATCATATGTATTCCATGCCTCCCTATCCGTACATCGCGACGGATTATCCAACTCAGTTATCACTGTTTACCCACCATGTGTGGATCGGTGGTTTCCTGATTGTGGGCGCGGGAGCGCACGGCGCAATCTTTATGGTGCGCGACTACGATCCGGCTAAGAATGTTAATAACTTGTTGGATCGGGTGATTCGTCATCGTGACGCGATCATCTCTCACCTGAACTGGGTGTGTATTTTCTTAGGCTTCCATAGCTTCGGTCTGTACGTTCACAACGACACGATGCGTGCTTTTGGTCGTCCTCAAGATATGTTCTCGGATACGGGCATTCAACTTCAGCCTGTGTTCGCGCAGTGGTTACAACATATCCACGCGATCGCGCCTGGTAATACTGCCCCTAATGCTTTAGCTGCCGCGAGTGCCTCCTTTGGTGGAGACGTTGTAGCAGTGGGTGGTAAGGTCGCGATGATGCCTATTACGCTCGGTACCGCGGACTTCATGGTTCACCACATCCATGCGTTCACGATTCACGTTACCGTGCTGATTCTCCTCAAGGGCTTACTGTTCTCACGTAGCTCTCGTTTGATTCCTGACAAGGCTAACCTGGGCTTCCGGTTCCCTTGCGACGGCCCTGGCCGTGGCGGTACCTGCCAAGTGTCCGGTTGGGATCACGTCTTCCTGGGTCTGTTCTGGATGTACAACAGCTTATCGATTGTGATTTTCCACTTTAGCTGGAAGATGCAGTCGGATGTTTGGGGTACAGTCGATGCAGACGGTTCTGTGTCTCACATCACAGGCGGCAACTTTGCCCAAAGTGCCATCACGATCAACGGTTGGTTGCGTGACTTCCTGTGGGCTCAAGCATCTCAAGTGATTGGGTCTTATGGTTCCGCGCTGTCAGCTTATGGTCTGATGTTCTTAGCAGCTCACTTTGTTTGGGCCTTTAGCTTAATGTTCCTGTTCAGCGGACGTGGCTACTGGCAAGAACTGATTGAGTCGATTGTTTGGGCTCATAATAAGCTCAAAGTTGCTCCCTCGATCCAACCTCGCGCTCTGAGCATTATTCAGGGTCGTGCGGTGGGGGTGGCACACTACCTCCTGGGAGGAATTGCCACAACCTGGGCATTCTTCCTAGCTCGAATCATTTCAGTCGGATAAGATTGTCTTCCTTGGATTCTAATTTTGGGTTTTTGATGTAATCTAAAATTTAGAATCCAAGGTACAACAAACCCGAATCCGTTCAACGTTTAGGATTCAGCATTAAACAAGGCTTATGGCAACTAAGTTTCCAAAATTTAGCCAAGACCTTGCCCAGGACCCAACTACACGGCGGATCTGGTACGGGATAGCCACGGCTCACGATTTTGAAAGCCATGATGGCATGACAGAAGAAAATCTTTACCAAAAGATTTTTGCTTCTCACTTCGGTCACATCGCGATCATTTTCCTCTGGGCATCGGGCAGCCTCTTCCATGTGGCTTGGCAAGGCAATTTTGAACAGTGGATCAAAGATCCTCTCAATGTCCGTCCCATTGCTCACGCGATTTGGGACCCCCAATTTGGCAAAGGCGCGGTGGATGCTTTCACTCAAGCTGGCGCTTCTAACCCTGTGGATATTTCCTACTCCGGTGTTTATCACTGGTGGTATACCCAGGGGATGCGGACGAATGGCGACTTGTATCAGGGTTCAATCTTCCTGTTGATCCTGGCCTCTCTGTTCTTGTTCGCGGGCTGGCTGCATCTTCAGCCGAAGTACCGTCCGAGCTTGTCTTGGTTCAAAAACGCGGAATCTCGCCTCAATCACCACTTAGCTGGTTTGTTTGGTGTGAGCTCTCTGGCTTGGACTGGACACTTGGTTCACGTTGCTATTCCTGAAGCTCGCGGACAGCACGTTGGCTGGGATAACTTCCTGACAACGCCTCCTCATCCGGCTGGTTTGGCTCCGTTCTTCACGGGTAATTGGGGTGTTTATGCCCAAAACCCTGATACGGCAAGTCATGTGTTTGGGACTTCTCAAGGTGCTGGTACGGCGATTCTGACTTTCTTGGGTGGTTTCCATCCTCAGACAGAATCTCTCTGGCTCTCTGATATTGCCCATCACCACCTCGCGATCGCGGTTCTCTTTATTGTTGCTGGCCACATGTACCGGACAAACTTCGGTATTGGTCACAGCATCAAAGAAATGCTCGATTCTAAAGCGGGTTTGTTGGGTGGTAAGAGTGAAGGTCCCTTCAACATGCCTCACCAAGGTTTGTATGAGACTTACAACAATTCTCTGCACTTCCAGTTGGGCTGGCACCTTGCTTGTTTAGGTGTGATCACTTCCTTAGTTGCCCAACATATGTACTCGCTGCCTCCTTACGCGTTTATCGCGAAGGATTACACAACAATGGCCGCGTTGTACACACATCACCAGTACATTGCTGGTTTCATCATGGTCGGTGCTTTCGCCCACGGAGCTATCTTCTTGGTGCGTGACTACGATCCTGAAGCGAATAAAGGTAATGTGCTTTACCGGGTGTTACAGCACAAAGAAGCGATTATTTCTCACTTAAGCTGGGTGTCGCTGTTCTTGGGCTTCCACACCTTGGGCCTCTACGTCCACAATGACGTAGTGGTTGCCTTCGGTACTCCTGAGAAGCAAATCTTGATTGAGCCTGTGTTCGCGCAGTTCGTTCAAGCTTCTTCTGGGAAGGCTCTGTACGGCATGGATGTGTTGCTGTCTAATCCTGACAGTATTGCGACTACTGCTTGGCCCAATGCGGGTAATGTGTGGTTGCCAAACTGGTTAGAAGCGATTAACAGCGGTAGCAATTCTCTCTTCTTGGCCATTGGCCCTGGCGATTTCTTGGTTCACCACGCGATCGCGCTGGGTCTGCACACCACGACTCTGATCCTTGTCAAAGGTGCTTTAGATGCTCGTGGCAGTAAGCTGATGCCCGATAAAAAAGATTTCGGCTATGCTTTCCCTTGCGACGGCCCCGGCCGTGGCGGTACTTGCGACATCTCCGCGTGGGATGCGTTCTACCTGTCCATGTTCTGGATGCTCAATACCATTGCCTGGGTAACATTCTACTGGCACTGGAAGCATCTGGGCGTATGGCAAGGTAATGTGGCTCAGTTTAACGAGTCCTCTACCTACCTGATGGGCTGGTTCCGCGATTACCTCTGGCAGTATTCTTCTCAATTGATCAACGGTTACAACCCGTTTGGAACCAATAACCTTTCTATCTGGGCTTGGATCTTCTTATTAGGACATCTGGCTTGGGCAACTGGTTTCATGTTCCTGATCTCTTGGCGTGGTTACTGGCAAGAACTGATCGAAACTTTAGTTTGGGCCCATGAGCGCACTCCTCTCGCGAACCTGGTTCGTTGGAAGGACAAGCCCGTTGCTCTTTCTATCGTTCAAGCCCGTGTCGTCGGTGTTACACACTTTGCCGTTGGCTTTGTGGTGACTTACGCGGCCTTCGTCATTGCCTCCACTGCTGGCAAGTTCGGTTAATTCTGAGTGCTTGACTTTGTAGGTAATTGAAAAAATCCCTCGCCTTCGGGCGGGGGTTTTTTTTGTATAGCACTACCCTTTTAGATTTGGACACTTGTGCTAGGAGAGTGTAGAGTGGCGTGCTGCCTTTGTGCAATCTCCTAATTTGTGTGCATATAACCACAAAGGCACAAAGACACAGAGGAAAGAAATTTTCACCTCGGCGAGTTTGTAGTCCTAATTTGTGTGCATATAACCACAAAGGCACAAAGACACAAAAGAAATTTTTACCCTCTCTGTCAACGTCTTGATGCTTTGACGCTCAATCTCGATGAGTTGATGGCAATGGTGGAGGCCGATATTCGTAAGAGTCCTATTAATATTTATCGTCGTGAGAAGGGGACGCGTTTGGCGATGTCCGTAAAACAGGGGAATTAGGTGGCCCGATCGCGTCTTTTTCCTTGATCTGCCTTAATTGATGAGATTTACCTTGACGGGACTGGGTAGTTGTTTCTATGATAGGAAGATTATTGATGAAATTTCCGATAATTCATTTATGTGGCATCAATGAGTCTCTTAAGATCAGGGTATCGACGTTTTTATAGCAGGTATAAGGCTGCGAGTGTAGAAGGAGTTGAAGCCTTAGCTCTATATTATGGCGCGGTGAAATTGCATTATCGAGAAAGCCATCGCAGTTTTACGGGATCTGTTGTAGAAGTGTATTTTGATGACGCGATCAATTTGCTACAAATGTTAGATTTTTTAGAAGCCTGGATGAATGTTTTTATCGCGGTGCGTTTTGTTAATGATAGAATCGCGTATATTTCTGTCCCTGTGCGAGATTAAAGAACGCGTGAGCCATCAAATTATTAGTAATATTGAACCACAAAGGCACAGAGAACACAGAGAAATACAGGACAAGACAAGAGAGCCTTGGTAACAGCACAAAACTCAGGATACAATTCTTCACAATCCTGATTTTGTCGAAAATTTCAGGATAGGCTATAATCTCTCTAAAACTGGCAAAATGTCTTGGTCTAATAAATTACCAACAATTACAGGCAAGTATTTATGAATATTGTACAACATTTATGGCAGTTAATTTTATGTCTAGTAATTGTAGCCGGTCCCCTTCCGGGTTGTTGGTTATTAATAGGATTGAATAATTCGCCTTTTGATCGCGATTCTGTCACCCATCGTCTTTTAATTGTACTGACGGGATGGTGTATTTTTCAAGTCGGGTTAGGATTAATATTGGGGGCTTTCCATCTTTTATATCTTCCCGTGCTTGTTGGTGTAGAAATTATATTTTTTATCCTGGGATTGATCAGTTTGCGATCGCGTTCCTTATCTCCCTTCTCTGACTGGATTTCCGATTTATTAAAAGTGACGCGATCGCTCCAACCATTAGAATTATTAATAATCGCATCTCTGACAGTTGTCAGTGTAATTTTAATTAATAAAATCACCACACTACCCATGATGGGTTATGATTCATTATGGTTTCAACTTCCACCAATAGCCCGTTGGTATCAAACAGGAACTTTTACTTTTTTAGATCCTTTAGGAGAAAGAATAGTAAAACATCCTGATGCTCACTTATATCCTTACAATTGGCAGATTTTAGGATTATTTTTTATTATGCCATTTGGGGAGGATTTTCTGGTAGCATTTCCGGGGTTAATCGCCTGGGTAATTCTCGGATTATCTGTTTATCGAAACAGCAGAATCCTAGGGGCTAGTAGATTATATAGTCTCGCGGCCTTATCCCTGATTTTGACCACTCCTATGCTCCAAGATCAGGTTAATAGTTTTTATATTGATTTACCCTTAGCGGCAATTTTTACCCTCTGTTTATATTGGCTTATTTGTTATATTAAAAATAGAGCTAATTTGGATTTTTTGCTCTTATTTTTGAGTTTAGGTTTTTTGATAGGGTTAAAAACTATTTGTCTTATTTATGGATTATTTATTTTAGCACTTTGGAGTTTATCTGAAATAAAATTTATTATTAATAGTCGTTCTCAAAACAAGACTAACTTAAATAATTCATCATTGATCAACGTTTGGAAAATAGGTGGAATCCTAGGGGGAATTTTTCTAGCCGCATTTTGGTATATTCGCATTTGGTATCAAAAACAGCCCGTCTCAATGGCGGAGCTAGAAAGTTGGCAATTAGCCAGTGCAGTGGTTAGTGATACACCACTCTTACAGAAGTTGTCTGAATTACAAAAAAGCACCTTGAATTCTAGCTTTGAGGTGACGAATGTATCTCACTGGAAAATTTTACTATCTGTCATTGCTATACGCTTCCAAATTCCCTTTATTATCATGTTTTTACAAGTTGTATTATCTCCCCTAATCTTTTTTTCAAAGTCTATCAATCAAGAGAAAAAGAAAAAATTACTTTTTATTTTAATACTTGTCTTTATTACAGCTTTTTTATATGGGAATACTCCCTATAGTGCTGGAGGAGGCTTAAATGTTCAAGGCCGTGATTTATTCAGCCATAATATCCGCTATGGATTTATCTTTGTTAGTATGTTATCTATTGCCGCCGCGGTGACGGCAACCCTCTTAAAAACTTCTAAATCTTTAACGGTAATAATGATTTTTATTAGTAGTTTAATAGCCCTAATTAGACTGGAATTATTTAATGCTTTTACCATAGCATCTTTTCAGAGAAATAATACCATATCGGGAGGCCCGATCCTGTTCAATATGATATGGAGTAAACCCCAGGAACTGATCGAGCAATTATTACATAATTTTGGAGAAAATATCGTTAATTTATTTTGCTATATTTTGCTATATTTTGGAGTAATAATTATCCTATCTTGGCTTTTATTAAATAGATTAGATAAGTCTCACGTTTATTCTATTGTCAGACAGTATTGGCAAAGATTTAAACCCCGTATCGCGATTTATATCTGTTTAATCATTTTAATTTCTGCCAGTTGGGTTGCCCGAGAAAAAAGAGATTTGCAAAGGACTGATGTCTATCAGGGTATTTATGAATTTATGGAAGTGAATCTGAATGAAAATGACAAAATTGCGTATTCTTCTAGTATCAGGAGTTATTTATTTTATGGAAAACATTTTAATCAAGAAGTTTTACATATCCCATTACTTTTTGACAATAATAATGGGATAGAGCAATGGGTGGAAAAAGTGAAAAAAAGTGGGGCGAAATATGTAGTTATTGGACCGACTGTTAAGGATTTTCATAAGGATTACGAAGAGTTTATGAAATTGACAAAAAAGGGCATTTTAAAACCAGTCTTTGGCAAAAACAATGATTTTATTTATCATCCGATTATCTGTGAGTTGAAAACTGAATAAACTTTGACTAAAATATGACTCGATTCTACATTTTGGTGTTAATAAACCAGAAAAGGCACGACCCGGCCCTTCTCCCCATCTTCACAAGAGTTAGGATATGAAAGAATTGTAGAAGTCCATAAACAAGGATCTGCCATGAAAATCAACAAAAAAATCCGAGGGGCAACGATCGCGCTCATCAGTAGCGTACTCGTCAATTTAGGGGGTGGATTAACCCAACCCACGATCGCGGCACAAACCATAGTCCTGAAAAAAGGCATTTTTGAAATGTCCGTGCCCGTACAGGATCTACGAACCCTCGTTAATACAGGAAAATTATCCGATCGTCTCCAAGCTTATGCCAACTTTCTTTCCCCTCAACAACGTACTCTTATTTATGGTGCATTGAAAGCAAAAATCAAGTTAAATCCCCTGTCATGGAGTAATGTTCTCTATAGTCGTGTCGGGGAAAATATTTTAGCCGATCTCGCAACAGTAACCCCGCGCCGTGATGGAGCAATGTTAAACGCATTACGCGGTGCATTAGTATTAGGCGCACTTCCCAATGACGGGTTATCAATTCTCAGTTTTATTGAAAATTATCCGGGGGAACGCATCATTATAGATGTAGATCAAGCCTTTAAAATTATGAAGGGTTTGAATAATTCTTTTTGGCAAACTCAACGCTTTATGCAGGCGATCGCTCCTCAATTATCCACCAAATTGCCTAACATTAATATTCCCTTTGACGCCTCAAAAGCCGGTCCCAATCAAGTCCAAATGTCCACATTAGATTTATATGACAGTAAACGCGATCGCAAAATACCCGTAGATATTTATTGGTCCAACGCGGCCACTCAAAATAAACCTTTAATCGTCTTCTCTCATGGCTTAGGCTCAGTGCGTTCCGATCTCCAATATTTAGCACAACATTTAGCCTCTCATGGTTATGTCGTCGCAGCCTTAGAACATCCAGGGAGTAACGAAGCCAATACTAATGCAGCATTAACCGGAACTAAATCTCTTTTAAAAGCTCAAGAATTTGTGGAGCGTCCCAAAGATATTAGTTTTATCTTGGATGAATTGACAAAAGTTAATCAAAATAATGCTTCTTTGCAAGGCAAATTAGGCACCAATAACGCGATGGTGATTGGTTATTCTTTTGGAGGCTCCACCGCGTTATCACTCTCGGGAGCCGAATTACAACCCCATTGGATGAGCAAACGCTGTAAAGAGGATGTCATTAGTTTTAGTTTAGGAGAAGGAATACAATGTATTTCTGCGGCACTTCCTGAAGATAAATATCAATTGCGTGAACCTCGGATTAAAAGCGCGATCGTGCTGAACCCCGTCGCGTCTTTAATGTTTGGAGATACCGGGATTAGTAAAGTAGAAATTCCCACATTAATCTTGGGAGGTTCCGCCGATAAAACCACCCCATCATTAACAGAACAAGTGATACCATTTACCAAAATAACCACCCCAAAATGGTTACTTGGTGTCGTCGGAGGAACTCATTTAAGCGTAAAAGATCCATCAAAAACTATGGATCAAAAAGGTAAACCCAATACTCCTATTACCGGAGAAGAAGTAGTAGGAGAAAAAGCCGTCGCGGTGCGAGAATATATCAAGGCAGTTTCCCTAGCAATGGCAGCACAAATGACACCCGATGCCGAAAAATACGCGATTTTCTTGAGTCCAGAATATGGCCAATTAGCATCAAAGGATGGTTTTCAATTTCTGATGCTAAGGGATTTACCACCCGAAGCAAAAGCAGTCGTTGACAGTTTTATTAAGGAAAATTAACCTGCTCGTATCAGAAACCGCGTTTCTGTATTGACAATACCTGCGCCAATTTTTTCTGATGGATACCCTGTGGATGTAACCCTTACGACTTGTGAAACGACCCCCATAAAACCCTGTTTGGGTTTTGGGGAAGGGATTTTTAAATAGCTACCCCAAGCCAAGTCCTAATCGCAAAATTCCACCCCACAAGGTATCATTTTGGCGAAGGTATTGTTACCTAGCAAGGCTTTCGGGGTTGAGTATTTTTACTTATATTTTTCTCAAGGTCTTAAAGGAAATAGGTGCCGAAATTTTCATGGGTTTGCCCTCGATATTACCGCGAAAACCGGCACTGACTGAATTGGTTAATGATAAACTGAAGAATATTTGTCAAATTGAACATTCTCATCATCGTAGTATATTCAATTTTCTCGTCAAGCTTTTAGCTGGGGTGCTGGCCTATGCTTATCATCAAAAAAAGCCAAGTTTAGATTTGGATTTTAAAGACTGGCCGACTCGGCCCCACGCGATTTTTTAGCTCCATCGAAATGACCTTAAAAGACTATGCCCAAAAACATTTATGAAAATATGGAAATTTTGCCGTTCAGAAAAAACTATTTATTGATTTCTATCCTAGTTATTGCCACCTTGTTACGTTGCGATCAAATTCAACAACCATTTATTGACGGTTTTTCCTGGCGAGAAGCGAGTACCGCCATGATGGCACATAACTTTTATCAAACTAACTGGAATATTTTTTTCCCCCAAGTTGATTGGGGCGGCCCAGGTCCGAATTATCAAGGTCGGGAATTTCAAACTGTTTCTTACATAACAGCTCTCCTCTATGTGATATTTGGTCAACAGGATTGGGTCGGTCGAAGTGTGGCTGTAGTTTTTGGAGTATGGGGAATATTTGCCCTGTATCAACTGGTGAGACTGGTATGGGATGAAAAACACGCCCTGGTTAGTGCTGCCGTAATGGCAATACTACCCGGGAGCATATTCATAGAACGTTCATTTTTGCCTGATCCAGTCATGGTGAGTTTGATGACAACTTGTTTATGGATGCTGGTTCGTCACTTAAAAACCAACAAACTCCAATATTTATTACTCGCCAGTTTTTTCGGAATTTGGGGAAGTTTAACCAAGATCACAGGCCTCATTGTCGGTATTCCCGCAATATATGTCGTATTTGCAACGTTAAGAGGTAAACCAGAAAACATCCGAAAAATGATGAAAATTTCATTGGTCATGTTATTATCCTGTCTGCCGATCATCAGCTACTATTTATGGGCAAGATACTTAGCAACTCATTATCCCCCCTATCATTTTGCTGGGGATGGTTTTTGGCTTTGGGATGACCCCCAGGAATTATGGGAACGAAAATTTTTCCTCCCTCAGTTGTGGCGAATTCTGAAAAAATGGTTATGGACTAGAGCGGGGATAGTCTTTGTTTTCCTAGGATTGTTTTCTCTGCCCCCGAAAATAAATGAAAATTTAGAGAACGTACCATCAAGTTATGGCGATGCCAGGGAATTAAGTCCCATCAAATGGTTATTTCATTGGTGGTTGTTGGGATTTATGTTCTTCCTGTTAATAGGCTCCCACGAATTGTACGCGAATGTTTGGAATTTGCACATGGTTAATCCGATTGCAGCCGTATTAGGTGCAAGGGGAATTATTGTAATTTCCCAATTAACCACCAAAGTTATCACTTCATTTAGCCCCAGAAGTCCTGAAAAAATCAGATTAAAACTTCCCCTATTAGTAATAGTATTTTGCTTAATGATTCTCACTTTGATTGGGGAAAAATCGCTGAATCATTATCATCTAAATAATTGGTATGCCGAACAAAGCTATAAATTAGGATTCGCTTTATCCCAGACCAGTCACCCAGGGGATTTAGTAGTAACAATTGCTCATTCGGTGGGAGATCCGGTGGCGATTTATTATAGTCACAGGCGAGGGTGGACCTTTGATTTAGCGGATAATTACCCAGCAGGATATTCCGATACTGAATTACCTCCAAATGAGGATATTCTGATTGAGGGGATAAAAAAATTTCAAACGCGTGGGGCAGATTGGCTAGGGATTGTAGGGGTTCATCAAGATCAGATTAATCAAAAATATTTCCGACTTAAATCATATCTTGCCAATAATTTGCAGTTGACGAAAATCAACTCGGAATTTACGATTTATCGTTTTCGGAAAAGTTGATTATCACCAAAAATACCCCCACTCAAATTTATGGGATTGCACAGCCATAATAAGTAGTTACCAAAAATAACGGGAGCAACAATTTAAAGCATTAATAGGTATGGGTTTGAGGGAATTTTACCACTTTGAGGTATTTTCGCCGAAGCTTGGGTTTTAACTCTATTAACCGCGAAAATTTCTCTAAGTCCCGTTAATCAACCGGATATGTTCTTTATTTTATACCACTTTTAAATTGATTTAACCGCAGATAAACGCAGATAAACACAGATTTTTTTACACGATAACAACTCCATCAAAATTAATTCTGATTTTGGCATCTTTGCAGATAAATTCGAGCGACTGTATCACCCGGATTACGCTCTAAGCAATCCTGAAATAAAATTGAGGCCTCCCGAAATTGCTGCAAATTAATTCGCGATAAAGCCTCTAAAAATATCTGGGAAGTCGCGAATTTGCCCTCCCTTACTTCTGGTAAATCCGCATCAAAGACTTCATAAACTGTTACCAACTCGGATTTGCCCTTAACCTGCACCGTATCAATCATACGAATCCCATAAGCGTTAGGATTTTGTAAATTGGCAAAAGTATTATGTGCAATTAACATTGAAACCCCGTAATTTTTGGTTAATCCTTCAATGCGAGAAGCTAAATTAACAGCATCACTAATCACAGTACCATCCATACGATTTTGTCCGCCCACAGTACCCAACATCAGAGAACCAGTATTAATGCCAATACCATTTTTAATGGGAATATAGCCTGATTTAGCGCGATTTTCATTATATTCGGGAAGTCGATGCAGCATGGCAATTCCCGCTTTAACCGCATCATCAGCACTACCCGGAAATAAAGCCATAATTGCATCACCAATATATTTATCAATAAAGCCGTTATTTTCAATAATAGCCGGCTCCATGCGACTGAGATAAGAATTGATAAATTTAAAATTATCTTCAGGTGTCATAGTTTCGGAAAGAGTCGTAAAGTTACGAATGTCAGAAAATAAAACTGACATTTCTTTTTCTACTTGATCTCCTAACTTGACATCAACAATACTTTCCTTGTTTAAAAAGTGCAGAAATTCACGGGGGACAAAGCGCGCATAAGCTTGGTTAAGTTCAAATAATTCCGAGGTAAACTTTTCTCGCTCTGCTTCTGCCCGTTTTCGCTCCGTAATATCTTGAAAAGCTACAATGGCATAAGCAATATTGCCTTTTTCATCATAAATAGGCGTACCCCTACTTTCAATGGGGATAATCTTATCACCTTGATGAATTTCGATATTATCAATGATTGTCTCTTCTCCTTTTAGGGCTCGCACAACGGATAATTGATCGGAGGGATAGATTTGATTTGTCCCCGCATAATAGATTTGATAAGTATCTGCTATTTTTTCGGCGGTGATTTCTGATGTGACTCCTTTGCCCAGTAATTCCTCCGCAATTCGATTGGTATATTGTGGTTTACCAATGACATCGATCACCCCTACACCTACCGGCATTGCCTCTAAAAATTGAGCGAGTCTTCTCTCCTTTTCGCGTACTTCTGAGTAAAGTTTGGCATTTTCAATCGAGATCGCGGCTTGGGAAGATAATAGTGTTAAAACCGCTAATCTGTCAGAGGTAAATGCTCCTGTGGTTAAATTGTTTTCTAAATATAAAATACCACTCAGTTTGCCTTGATTAATCAGAGGAATACAGATAACTGACTTCGGCTGATGTGTTTGAATGTAGGAATCGTTGGTAAATTTACCCTCACGAGTGGCATTATTTAATACGACATTTTCTAAGGTACGGGCAACGTAATTAATAATCGCAGGTGAAACCGTCTTACTATTCTCAATGGGAACTGACTGCAACAGTTTAATGCTATCATCTTCCCCAGAGCATTCTGCTTCGATGAGTAAATTTCCCTGGGTTTCTAAAATTAATGAGCCTTTTTGTGCCCCAGCATTCTCGATGAGGATTTTCATTAATTGTGCCAGTAATTTATCGAGTAAAATTTCGCCTGAAAGGGTTTGTGATGCTTTAATTACTGTTCCTAAATCTAGTGCTTCACTACCCCCTTTTCCACTGGTACTTGTCATAGATGTATCAATGGAAGTTATACCTGTTGTCGTGGGTTCCAACTTCTGTAATAGTTGGGGATATCGTGCCTCTAAATCATTCACTTTTGCCATAGCTCCCCAGTGCTGATAGCAATAGCGAGCCTGTTGCATATAGACTCTCGCGATCGCGTCTTTTCCTGTCTCTAAATAAAACTTAGCCGCGAGCTCATTCCCTAAAGCTTCTTCATTAATATATTCGTTTTCCTTCGCCAGCGCGATCGCCCGATCATAACAATCCATTGCTTTCAGTTTTTCACCGAAAACTTGATGTAATTCAGCTTCCACCATATAAAATTTATGGAGATAATTCATCGCTCCATAAACAGCCCATTTTTTCATCTTTGTTTGATGCCTTTCTACCTTCTGTAAAAGAGTTTTCTTTTTCGATTTAGGGACAGACTGATATATTTTTAATGTCACCAGAGAATCATATAAATAAAAAATAGGAATCAACATAGTCCCAGTTGCACTATCTACATAATTTGCTGCCAGATGAGCATATTCTAAGGCTTTCTCAATATTTTCAAACAGATAAAATAGTATCATTTTATTCACATATAAGTTAAAAATTACATAGCGATCGTTTGCCTCAATATCCAGGGGTAATCTTTCTAACTCATCATAAGCTTCACCAATTAAACAGCAAGGATCATCGGAGTCCCCCATCAAATTTAAAACCATCTGGCGATTAAGATTAATATTATAAAATTTCCGTGTTTGCTTTAATTTCTGTAGAGCATTACTATATTTAGCCCCTTCCTTTTCCACAACAGCCAATGTTTCTCCAATGCAATAGGAATAATAACAGTAAAGATTGGCACAATAGCCCGCGTATTCTAAATCACCAGTTTCGATACAGCTAGAGTAATTTTCCCGAAAAGCTTGTAATGTGTGCTTTCCATGTTCATGAAAGTGTTTAATAAAAGCATTAACTAGATAAACAGTCTTAGATACTGCCTGTCTATTGTTTATTTTATCCAACAAATTTAAAGCTAAGTTCCCAAATTTACCACCTAATTCGATGTCCCCTAAGACACCACAGAGACTCGATCCATAGGAGGCATACATGATTGGGGATAAAGAAAAATTACCATATTTAACCGACAAATTAACCGATTTAAAAATTATCACGGGTAATAATTTAGGAGCCACATTATAGACAATAGAATTAATACTTAAAATAATGCCTATTGCCGCGAGCTTATTCGGATCAGTCATGGGGGGCTGATTAATTAAATTTTCAATACTCGTTCCTATTAAAGCAAACTTTAGCTCCATGAGACTGAGCAAAATATCTAAATTCGTGGCTTTTTGGGGAAAATGTATGCCTAACATTTTCAGTACAGTCAACCCCATATTAATCGCGTCAAGTAGTTTATTTTGAGTTATTAAAGACGCGATCTTAACTTGATAAATTTCCACCTTATCCAGTAGTGTGTTCGCTTTTTCTAGCACAACATTAACCAATCTATCCATCTCGTAAAAATCACCACATAAGTATCCCAATTCCGCGGCTTCCACATACAACTCAAGGCAAAGAGGATACTGAAATTGCCATCTATCTACCCCTAATAATTCTAAGCCTTGCCTGAGATAGATATAGGCAGTTTGATACGCGGTTGCCGCTTTGGCTTTTTTGCCCGCGATCAGATTTAATTTAGCAAATTGATCTCGCTCTTCCTGGTTATCAATTAAGGAAATGCCCCCATTGATTTGATTGACAATATCAAATATTTTTTCCTCTTTTTCTTCTAAAGGTGTATCCTTGAGGAGTAATTGACCAATTTCTAAATGAAAGGCTTGTTTCCGATTTTCTGGGATGAGGGAATACGCGGCTTGTTGTACTCGATCATGGACAAATTTATAGACAATTTTTAACTCGTTAAATGTATCTATAACCAATAATTTATAATCATTTCCTATCGGCAAAATCAAACCCTCTTCTACGGCTTGCCAAAGTTCATCCCCGATTTCTAAAAATGACAGTTTACTTACCACAGACAATGTTTTTAAATCAAACTTATTGCCAATGCACGCGGCTAATTTTAAAATATTCTGTGTTTTTTCCGATAACTTCTGAATTTTACTCGCCATTAACTCCACTACATTGTCAGAAATTTGTAAATTTTTAATTAGTTCTAAATTCCATTGCCACTCTCCTTGTTTAACATCAAAATTAAGTAAATTTTTTGTATAAATATATTTGAAAAATTCATTAAGAAAAAAAGGATTACCCTGAGTTTTTTCATGGACTAATTCTGCTAATAATTCAGCTTGTTTCGAGGGAGATTTAAGAGTTTCAAGTATTAATTGATTAACGGTAGCCAATTCTAAAGGTGCGAGAGTAATATTTTGGATAAGTGTCCCCGTTTTTCTGATGCTATCAAGGGTTAACATCAAGGGATGAGCCGGACTAACTTCGTTATTACGATAGGCGAGTATCAGGAGCAGATATTGACTATCCGGTGCTGTTATTAACAGTTCAATCATTTTTAAAGAGGCTGATTCAACCCACTGCAAATCATCAAGAAAAATCACTAATGGATGTTCGGGATTCGTAAAAACATTAATGAAGTTTTGAAAGACTAAGTTAAAGCGATTTTGTGATTCTCTTGCCCCCACTTCCGCCACAGGAGATTGTTTTCCAATAATAAGTTCTACTTCTGGAATCACATCTATAATTACTTGAGCATTGATGCCAAGAGATGTGATAATTTTTTCTTTCCAATTTGCAATTTGTTCCGCGGGTTCAGTTAAAATCTGTCCTATCAATTCTTTAAATGCTTGAATCAGGGCACTATAAGGAATATTTCTCTGAAATTGGTCAAACTTACCAGAGATAAAATAACCCCGTTTTTCTGTAATGGGTTTATAAATTTCCTGCACTAAGGCTGACTTACCAATTCCTGAATAACCCGCGATTAACATCATTTCACTTTTGCCTTGACTTACTCTATCAAACGCGGTGAGTAATGTTTCAATTTCTCTCTCTCTACCATAAAGTTTTTGAGGGATTTGAAATCGATCTGAGATATCTTCCTCACCCAAAGGAAAGACAACTACATTTTGATGAGTTTGTAATTGGTGTAAACATTTTTCTAAATCTGCTTTTAGTCCCCAAGCACTTTGATATCTTTCTTCGGCGGTTTTTGCCATTAACTTCAGTACAAGATCAGAAATAACTTGAGGACTTTCTGGATTGATTTGGCAAGGGGGCTGTGGTAGTTTGGCAATGTGACAGTGAATTAACTCCATCGGATCGATAACAGCAAAGGGAAGTTGATTTGTTAATAGTTCATAGAATGTTACACCCAGGGAATAAAAATCAGTACGATAATCGATCGCGCTATTCATTCTACCCGTTTGCTCTGGCGACATATAAGCAAGAGTGCCTTCTAAAACATTGGGATTACGAAAGCTTTGTGTTTCCCGCGATAAGACGGTAGAAATACCAAAGTCTATAATTTTAACTTGTCCAGTGGTAGGATTATAAAGAATATTGGCCGAGTTAATATCTTTATGAATAATATTCTGTTGGTGAATAGTCCCTAATATTTCTGCGACTTTAATTGCGATATTTAAAAATTCATCAATGAGGATTTTTCGCTGATTTACTAATATTTTTAAGGACTCTCCCCCAAAGTTCTCTAAAATCATTACCAGGCTATTTTGATCCTTTTCTAAACCATAAGCCCTGATCGTTCCCTCCAGGGTGAGGTTACGGGTAATTTCATATTCGAGTTTGTAGCGAGTAATTTGTTCAGGTGTGGGATACTCGCCTTTGAGTCGCTTCAGAATCACTGTCTGGTTATCACTGGATCTCTGAGATCGGCAAACAATGGAGTTCGCGCTTTCATAAATTTTTGTGATGTTAATATACCCCGGAATTTTTAACATGGCTTTCCTTAAGATATCGTTAAAAGATTAGACAGACGATCGCGATCGCCTATAAAACTGGAAGCATCCCATTTTGGCAAAACAACTGTAGTGGGAGCATCTGGCTCCCTGGGGAGCTCAGAGCCACCCAGAGGCTCCCACTCTCAAACAAAGCTTTTTACGCGATCGCGATCATGAATAAAACTTCTACCCTGACTAATTGAGTAATCATACCATTTTTTCTTTAACACATTCTTAATTGAGTTTGTCTATTGTCCATTATGCTAATATTTATTGTCAATTATGCTAATATTCTTGGATTCCTATTAAGCCATTTTTTTCTGGAAAAAACACTTAACAAATATCCATCTATTTCTTCATAAGACTTTACAAACAGCGTCTTAATTGTCCCCCCCCCAAAATATTAAGAAATGATACATATATTACGAATGTGATCTTTCTATGATTAGACTTAAAAAATATTTCGCCCACTCTCAGAATATGTATTTAACCAAAGAAAAACTCCAACATATTAATACAATTGCCCACGAAGGCAAAGTAGTAGTTGTTGCTACCGATGCCGATGGGAAAATTTGGTACAGCGTCAAACAAGACGGCTTTGAAGACAGCTACCTCAACACACCACCCGATCAAAGAACAGGTTGGGAAAGTTGGCAAGAATTAGAATTACCGAATGAAGACGACGATCAGTCTGTAATTGACCAAGAAACCGCAGAATTGACCGATGCAAACAATCCCAGCAATTTTGTACTGCGTTCTCGCTACAAAACTTTTGACCAAACAGCGATCGCACCAGTACAACTGATTTCTGCCTTGGGGCACGTCTATATTTTCCGCCAATCCAAATCGAATACCCTACTGTGCGATCGCTTCGTTTTAGATGGCATGACTAATAAGCTGAACCGCAAACTGGAAGTGCGGTTTAAGCGGAGTCGGCAGAAACACGAAGCCAGTAAAAACATGAAAAAAGGAGCCAGTGGACTCACGAATATTGATACCCTGGACTTCCGCGATGCCAACGGTAACTTTTTCTACGAACCCACCACCGAATTAAGTATAGTCAATAACCTGCAAAACGGGTGGTTTTCTGTAGTCTTAGTTCCCACCATCGAAAATGATGTCCATCGCTGGCATATTTTTGCCTACAATAGCCAAACTCAGAAAGTCGAATTAACGACCATGCGCGTCTCTGACGAAGGGCTGTTTGACGTTCAAGATTACACCATTTTTGAAGAATCTAACGATAGTCTGATTCCCCGTAGCATTGCGGGGATTATCAAACGCACCTTAGATTTAGGGAATGTGAGTGTAGTCAACGGGTTAACCGCGACAAAATACGACGTGCAACGGGAAAAGCAAACCGAAGACGTAATGCAACTCCTGCGGGAAAGTACCAAAGTGATGTTAGCCATTCCTACTAGCAATGGTAATGTGGCTGCCTTTAGTTTCGCGATCGCCGGGGATGGGATATTATCGCAAATTTCCAAGAATCCCACCTCAAAAATTTGGCGTAATACCATTCGTCAAATCTTGCTGCCGTTAAATACCTTAGATAACGTCAAAGCGATCGGCACAACCAACCCACCTCCCCAAGGACAAATTACAGCCTTACAACAGGGAGAAGATGATGGAGTCAATGTCGTTTCGTCAACAGATACTAATCTTGAAACTACGAACCAAGTTAAGATTAGTGGGACGCAAAATTACAACATTTTTCAACAGTCCATCACCAAAATTGATGATGATAGCTTTGAAATTGCCTCTCCTACCACCGTATTAGGAAACTGGGAAGTAATACCAGAAGAAGAAAGCGGGTTAGTATTTAACGGTATGATCACCGCTTACGAAATTACCGACACAGGCAATATCAAAATTACCGCCAAAAATCATGGGTTAAATGATGGCGAATCTCTACAGATTCTTGACACCAGAGATTATAACGGGACTTACACCGTCAAGAAAATTGACGATAAAACCTTCACCCTTGATGACATTAAGTGGCAAGCCGGAACCGCAGTTAATCTAAAATTGGAATCCCAGAAACGGCGGGGGCTTCAGTTAGATGGGGTGAATGATTATGTAGATTGTGAAAGTAGTATTTTAGCTGATTCTTACACCAAAGAAGCTTGGATTAAATGGGAATCGGGTGTTCCTCACAACAATATTATCTCTGGTTATAGTAGCCATGCTTTTTTCCTACCTAATGGCATACTATCGGCGGGACATAATGGTAATTGGTCTTGCGTTCAAGACACAACTGCTCTCCCAGTCAATACTTGGATTCATGTGGCTGTCACTTATGATAGTTCCACTCAAACGATGAAACTCTATAAGAATGGGCAGTCGATCAAGTCGGCAACGAATGTTCCTCTTGTTAATACCTCCGATCGTAATATTATAATTGGAGCATTTGCCAATCCTCGTAGTAGTTTCTTTAAAGGGTCTATAGCCGATGTTCGTATCTGGAAAATCGCCCGCACAGAAGAACAGATCAGAAATTCCATGTATCTGCAACTTACGGGCAAAGAATTAGGTTTAGTAGGTTACTGGCGACTCGGTGCAGTTGCGGAAGAAGGCAAAGAACGAAAAGTCATCGATTTTTCCGTCAATGGCAATGACGGCGTAGTTTATGGCGGTGCTTATGTGAGCGCAGCTACTCTATCTCGTAACCTTCCTGGTACAACTACTCCGGCGATTAAATACGAAAATGAAGAACTCTTTGCCGTCTCAGAAAATGCGACCTACGAAGAAGAATTTGAGTTCAAAGTGAATCCTGCTGTCGATCCGAATAATGTGGATGGGCAGGGTGGCAAGATTTTTCAGATGATCTATAAAGGCAAAAACAACCGTAGTGCTATAGATTGGCTGAATATTTCAGCAAATGCTACCGAATTTACTGATATTGGTGGAGGATGGTATAAAGCGAAATGCCGATTTAATGTACCTGAAGGTGTGTCTTTAGTGCGTTCTTTTGGTATTGGTAATGTTAAAGGCAGTTGGACAAATTTGGAAATTCGCAAACAGCTAATTTGCTTAGTGTCTGACAGTATTACTGAGGCTAAATATACCGACACCGTAAACTTGGCAACTTTAGCGGACAATCATGCACAGTTAGCTGTCGCCCTGAAGCAGATAGAAGTGAAGGAGCAACAGGAAGCACTTCTACTGATTGAAAAACGGAAGCTAGAACTAGAGATTGCTAGTTTGAGTCTTTCTGACACAGAAAAACAAGCAGCCATAACCGCTAAAAATACTGAAATTAGCAAACAACAGACAATCATTAACAAGCTGCAAACTGAAGTAACTCAATGTCAAGCGACTTATGAAGCTGAAAAACAGAGTCCATTAAACTACTGGTGTAAACTGGTTTGCCGAGTTAATGAGGGTTGGATTGCTCGTATTTATACCCAAACCTCGGAACTTCTTTATGGTGATGTGGGGGCTAATGGCAATCCTTACTACTGGAATAATTACTTCAAGTTTGTGGCAACCAGTGACGGATATTATCAGATTGTCTGTCAGTATGACAACAAAGTATTGATGGGAAATTTCGGAGGTGGTACAGCTTTATCCGTAGTTGGAGTTCCTAATGTTTTTACGGGCGATCTCTTTGAGTGGAAACCTGAAAAATTTTCCGGTGACTATTATTTAATTCGGCATCGGAACAGTCAGGGGGTATTAGATCGCGGTGGTAGTCAATATGGCACTTGTGTTTGGACCCCAAACGGCGAGGTCCAGCAACAGTGGAAAATTATTCCCATTGGCGGAGAAACCAATAACAACATTACCAACGCTTACTCCGCTTGGAATAACAAAAAGAGCCAGTTGGCCACCGCACAACAACTGTTGAGCCAGCTTAAAAATGAATTGAGCCTCTTACAATTAGCCAGTGGAGATCAATCCGCGAAGAAGGCGGCTCTGCAAAGTCGTTTGGATGTGGTGAAAGCAGAAATCGCCACCCTTCAGACTGAATTAAGCCTCTTAAACACTAACTTCATTAATGGAGTAAAAACCACCCAACAAACGCCCCAAACCATGCCTCAAATTGCCAAAGATGACAAGGGTTTAATTACCCAAGGGGCTTTGCTTGGTTTTGTGAATCCCGCCAGTCGCTTGAATGCAATTGAAACTTGCGAAGGTAACGTACAACTGAGTTATTTCGACAGCCAAGGGCGGATGCGGCTAACCAATTATGATGCCACTTCCGACAGCAGTAATACTGCTTTTGAGCAGTGGCTTCCCGATGCTCAACGCGTCTGCTTAAACTTGAGCAATGCTAATAGTGTTGTTAAATTGAATCAACAAGTTTACCTTTCTACGGACTGGAGTATTGAAGCTTGGTTCTACTATCCGTTACCAGAAACAGCACAATGGAATACTCTGATCCGGGGGCAAAATGTAGATAGTCACATTGTCGTCAGCCGTGACCAAAAGTTAGGGATTTACCTGACGAATGATTCACTGAAACAATGCTTTTATGACTGTGGTTTCAGTATGGAGTCTTTATCCATCGGTTGGCATCATCTCACTGCCGTAGGTGAAGGAGATACCACGCGCTTTTATATTGATGGGAAGCCCGTGGGTGATACAAAAGCTAAAGCCTTAGCCGATGCTCAAGCTATTCTTAATCAAAACCCCACCGATACCGTCGCCCAACAAAAGGTAGCCGATATCAAATTAGCCAGTTTGAAAGTAACTGGCGAGGTTTATGCTATTGGTAACAATCATCTCTGTGCTAACCAGCCTGTTGACTATGGGGTGATGAAGCTTGATGGGGTGAATGATTATATTAAGACTTCAGCTAATTTTCCCGCTGGAGACCAAATCACGATCGAATACTGGTTCAAGGGCACCAGTTTACAGTCTGCCGTCCGACAGCAAGACTCCAGTAATTATATTGTTGCTGGCTGGAGTAATCAACATATTATTTCTGTGGATGGGGGTACTACGGGGATTAGTGTAGGAGCTACCGCCACCAATGGCAGTTGGCATCACCTGGCCATGACCTGGAAACGGAACACTCCCAACGGATTTGTCAGCTATCTGGACGGGGTACTTGTAGCCCAAAGAACGAGTGCGAACGTAGCACTGCCTACCTTTGCCACTAGCTCACCTGTTTTCATCGGCGCTTACAACGGCGGTTCAGAATTTGCCAAGGGTCAAATTGCGGAAGTCCGTATCTGGAAAGTCGCCCGCACTCAGGCAGAAATTCAGGCGGATATGCGTAAGCGACTGACTGGCAAAGAAGCAAATTTAGTGGCTTACTATCCCCTGAATAAGATCGAAGGCGGAAAAGTTTTAGACCTAGTGGCTAATAATCATGGCACTGTGTTTGAAGCGACGAACGTTACGGATCAAACCCTATCACTGACTCCTGCGATCCAAGGTGAGCAATTTGGCAAAGTCGCGGAAGTTCGCATTTGGGGAGTTGCCCTCAGTAATGAGGAAGTTGAAGTTAGTAGCAAAACCCTGATTACTGGTAATGAATCCGGTTTGTTGGCTTACTATCCTATGAATGAAGCCACCGGCACTGAAGTTCGTGACAATACGGGTAAGGGCAACCAAGGGACGATGACTAATCCGGTTTGGTGGGCTTGTGCTGCACCCATTGGAAGTCAGGACAAACCGGGTAATAAGGTAATGAAGTTTGATGGGGTCAACGATCACATCACTTTCCCGGCGACGAACATTAATTACTCCCAAGGATTTAGCCTAGAAGTCTGGGTGCGTTACAACAGCTTGAAAAATTGGTCGAGAATCTTCGATTTCGGGAATGGTGCTGGTGTAGAGAATATTATCTTGGCCAATAAAGGCACGACTAATACACTGGGATTCCACGTCTATCGGGGAACGGCTTGTCTGAGTGTAGAAGTTGCTAATTTCCTAGAACTGCAAAAATGGATGCACATTTCCGTCACCGTTGAGCCTTCTGGTAGTTGCAAAGTTTACAAGAACGGTCAGCTAATCCAGTCGGGAACTTCTCAACTGCCGAATAGCGTGAACCGCACGCTGAATTACATCGGACGGAGTAACTGGGCTGCTGATGCTTATTTTGACGGACAAATGGCTGAATTCCGTTTGTGGAATCGAGTGCGTACTGAAGCAGAAATTAAGGCTGATTTGAATCAACGGCTGACGGGTAAAGAGCCTGGTTTGGCAATCTATTTGCCTTTAGATGAAATTAAATTAGAAGGTTCGACCAAAAAAGTCTTTGATTTGGTTGGGACTAATCATGGCACTATCACCGAAGCGGCGATCGCGCAAGACAATTCTAGTCCCTTGATGGTGATTGGCAGTTCTTTGGTGAGTGCAGAATATAGCACGATTAGCTTAGACCCCGCGACCGGCCAAAAAGCGGCACTGATGCGGCGGTTGTTTGCGTCTCCTGCTCTCAACGGTGTGAACCTATTACCGGACAAGCGGATCGAAACCTTAGAACTGAAATGGATTGGCAATGCCCAATTTGCTCCGACTTTGCTCGGTTACATTGAAGGGCCACCCCCTGTACCGAGTGAAAATCTCACCTTAGCCGATGATTATAACGGCGCGACTTCGGTGGAATTAACCATGTCTGAAGATGTGGAGTTTAATTGGACGCGATCGCAAGATAGTGGCTTGGGTGGAATGGTTGAGACACTCCTTGGTGTGGGAGGAGAAGCATCTTTTGGTATCCTTGCGGAAAAAGGGTTAGAGTATAAAAAGGGTTTCAAAGGTAACTTAGACTTCAGCTACCAATTCCAGAATGAGAGCAGTATCACCTCTAGTTCATCCCTGAGTATGACGGATAAACTGGAATTGCGGGGTACGCCGGAAGAAGATCCTAAATTCCCCCATTTAGGCAACCGATTTATTCCCAAAAATATCGGCTATGCGTTGGTTGTTTCAGCGATCTCAGATGTGTTTGTCACCCGGTTAGCCCGTAGTAAGAAAATGGTGGGCTACCAAGTACAGCCTGTGGATGGGATTCCCCCAGATATCAACACCATCACCTTCTTGATCAATCCGGCTTACACCATGAATGGGAGTTTGGATGGGATGACCGGAAGCAGTCCCACCAGCGATCGCTTCTTCAAGCACGTTCCCGAAATGCGTAGTCAATATGGGTCCCTCTATCCGGCCAGTTACTATCGTCTGCAAGAGGCTTATGAGCTCAAACGCCAAATCGAGGCGGAGGACAAGCGCCGGGAATCTTACTTCTCTAACTTTGATGTACGTTTGATTGATGAAACTTCTTTAAACCGCAACGTCGGCAGTGGTGATGCACCCACCGCCATTGGAGTAAAACGGGAAGAAGACAAACCCAGCACCGAGATGACTGCGGAGGAAAAGCAAGCATCCCAAACGCAAGAGCTTGAGCAATTTCAACAAGAAAGTGAGGCAGCGGCGGAGAAAGAAAGTGAGAAGGCCAAAGCAAAACAGAAGGAAATTGAAAGTAAAATTGCTGACCAAGAGGCAAAAGTACATGCAATGGAAAGTTTTACTAGCTGGCAACGCACTATGGAGAATATCCAAATTCGGGCAGGGAAACGTAACATCGTCAACACCTACGTTTGGGATGCTGATGGTGGACTCCGAACCGAAGCCCAAAGCTTTGCTAATACCGTAGAACATACCATTGGCGGCTCTTTTAGTCTAAATGCCGGGTTAGGCTTTGGATTTGAATACTTGGGAGGTGCGGCTATAGAACTAACCTATCAAGCCACCGTTAACATGACTCAAACTATGAGTAAAACGGAATCTCGTAGCAAAGGTTTCGAGTTGACTATCGACTTGAGTGGGATGGAAAATAAAGGGGTGACGGACTACAAAGATAATCCGATCCTGCCAGGGGAAAAAGTTGACCGTTATCGCTTTATGAGTTTCTATCTTGAAGGCAGTACCCAACATTTCCAAGACTTCTTTAACTATGTGGTTGACCCGGAATGGTTGCAAAGCAATGACGAAGAAGCACGGGCTCTGCGTGAAGTCCAAGCGGGTAAACCTAACAAAACATGGCGGGTGTTGCACCGTGTCACTTATGTGGAACGTCCAGCACTCATGGGTTTTGGGCGTGATGTCCGTCAGTTTAAAGTTCGGGATGAAAATGTGGGTATTGGCAAGGTACTGGTTCAACTAGCCGAGTTGCAGAAGAAAGTAGATCAACTTCTGGAACAGAATAACTCGGGAACGCAGCAAAATTCGTAATCCGTTAGAGCGAGTTTATCCATAACGAGATTCTCGATTTTTTAGAGGTGAGATTCAACATTCTTGATTGATTTGTTGAGTCTCACCTTTTTTGTGACCCAACCGACAAATGGCTGCGTTTTTTCCCTCATCCGACTAAGAACATTTAAAAATATCGGATTCTCAAATCAAGAAGTCTCTGCGGCATATTCGCTAATCAAAAAATAAAAATTATAATTTTTAACCACAGAGACACAGAGGACACAGAGGAGATAAAAAAATCTCTTTGTTTGGTTTGTGTCTTTGTGGTAAAAATCTACTTTTTTATCGCGTTTTTTACTTGGGTGGACTACATGAAACCCTAGGGACACGGCACTGCCGTGTCCCTACCTACCTCAAACAACAGAGGACAGGCAGAAGAGGTAAAAATCTCTTTGTTTGGTTTGTGTCTTTGTGGTAAAAATCTATGTCACCAGTTTGATTTAACGGCGGACAACCTGGTCAATATATCTAGTTTATTATCTTGACAAAAGGAGGATTTAATGTATCAAAACGGGATGGTTGCCTAAATTCTTAGTTTAGCTTTACTTGATTAAAAAATGTAAATAATTTAGTTAATTGATAACTTTAAGTCTATAATAATTATGGTCAGATTCTCATCTGTCGAGCATTGCTCACGAGGCAGTTATGGGGACTGATAATATCTGGTGAAATCAGCATTTATAGATATATCAAGAGCGCACCCAGGGCAACCTTGGGCGATCGCGATCTTTGTGAGAAAGGCGGCCTCTGATGCCGATATTCCAAACAATAAGAACCTATGTATCTAACAAAAGACAAACTCCAACATATCAATACCATTGCCCACGAAGGTAAAGTAGTAATCGTTGCTACCGATGCCGATGGGAAAATTTGGTACACCGTCAAACAAGACGGATTTGAAGACAGCTACCTCAATACCCCACCCGATCAAAGAACAGGTTGGGAAAATTGGCAACAGTTAGAATTACCTAATGAAGATGATGATCAGTCGGTCATTGACCAAGAAACCGCAGAATTGACTGATGCGGCGAATACCAGTAGTTTTGTGCTACGTTCTCGCTACCAAACCTTTGACCAAACGGCTGTTGCTCCTGTACAACTGGTTTCAGCCTTGGGGCACGTCTATATTTTCCGTCAATCTAAATCTAATACCCTGCTGTGCGATCGCTTTGTGTTAGATGGCATGACTAATAAGCTGAACCGTAAGCTAGAAGTGCGGTTTAAGCGCAGTCGCCAGAAGCACGAAGCCAGTAAAAACATGAAGAAGGGAGCCAGTGGACTCACGAATATTGATACCCTGGACTTCCGTGATGTTAATGGTAACTTTTTCTACGAACCCAGCACCGAATTAAGTTTGGTTAATAACCTGCAAAGCGGTTGGTTTTCTGTGGTCTTAGTTCCCACCATTGAAAATGACGTTTCTCGTTGGCATATTTTTGCCTATAACAGCCAAACTAAGAAAGTCGAATTAACGACACTATTGATGTCCGAAGAAGGGCTGTTTGATGTTCAAGATTACACCGTTTTTGAAGAATCAAACGATAATCTAATTCCCCGTAGCCTTCCAGGGATTATTAAACGCACCTTAGATTTAGGTAATCTGACTGTTGTTAACGGTTTAAGTGCTACGAAATACGACGTACAACGGGAACAGCAAACTGACGACGGGATGCAGTTATTACGCGATAGTACCAAAGTCATGTTAGCCATTCCCATGAACACCGGGAATGTAGCCGCGTTCAGTTTCGCGATCGCCGGAGATGGTACATTATCCCAAATTGCTCCCACTGCAACTGAGAAAATTTGGCGTAATACCGCTCGTCAAGTGTTATTACCCTTAAATACCTTAGATAACGTCAAAATTATTGGTACAACCACACCACCGCCCCAAGGACAAATTACTCGTTTTGAACAGGGAGAAGAAGATGCAGTTAATATCGTTTCATCAACGGTAACAAACCTCGATGCCACGAAAATTAACCAAGTTAAAATCAGTGGCACTCGCAACTACAATAGTTTCCAGCAAGGTATCACCAAAATTGATAATAATACCTTTGAAGTGACTCCGCCAAGTCCGGTATTAGGGAACTGGGAAGTTATCCCCGAAGAACAAACAGGGTTAATTTTTAATGGTGCAGTTACCGCTTGTGAAACCACCAGTACCGGGAAGTTAAGAATTACCGCCTTAAATCACGGTTTAAATACTGGGGAAGGCGTACAGGTTGTGGATACCCGTGATTATAACGGAACTTACACCGTCAAGAAAATTGACGATAAAACATTCAGTCTTGATGATATTAAATGGCAAACCGGAACCGCCGTTAACCTGAAAATGGAATCGCAAAAACGGCGGGGTTTGGTTTTAGATGGGGTGGATGATAAGGTGCAACTTTCCGCCGCAAGTATGCCTATCGGTAATGAAATTACTGTTAGTTTTTGGGCAAAAGGGGGAAATTCCCTACCGAAACAGACTTGGATTATTTCTGCCAATGGTGCTAATAATGAGCGAGTTTTAAACATTCATTTTCCTTGGAGTGATGGCGTAATTTACTTTGATTGCGGAGCAGATGCGAGTGGGTTTGACCGGATCAATAAAGCAGCCCAACCTACCGATTATAAAGGGCAATGGGCTCACTGGGCTTTTACCAAAAATGCCAAAACCGGAGAAATGAAAGTCTATCGCAATGGCACACTATGGCATAGTGGGACTGGCTGCAAAAGACCTCTGCCCAAAACCGTGAGCTTGGATTTAGGAGGGGGTTACGATGGCACGGTGTCGGAACTCTGCATCTGGAAAGTTGTCCGCACAGAAGCCCAGATCCGAGATACTATGTACCTGCAAATGACGGGTAAAGAAGTCGGTTTAATGGGTTACTGGCGCTTAGGTGCTGTGGTGGAAGAAGGAAAAGAGCGTCAAGTTCTCGATTTTTCCGTTAATAACAATGATGGCATTGTTTATGGCGGTGCTTATGTCAGTGCTGTGTCCCTATCTCGTAACATTCCGGGTACAACAACTGCGGCAATTAAATACGAAAATGAGGAACTTTTTGCTGTTTCTGAAGGGGCGACTTACACAGAAGAATTTGAGTTTAAAGTTACTCCTGCGGTCAACCCGAATAATGTTGATGGTCAGAATAACAAAATTTTTGCGATCACCTACAAAGGTAAAACTAATCGCAGTTCTTTAGACTGGATTAATATTACGCCCAATGCCACCGAATTTATCGATATTGGAGGCGGATGGTATCAAGCAAAATGTCGTTTTCTTATCCCTGATGGTGTGTCTTTAGTGCGCTCTTTTGGTATTGGTAATCTGAAGGGTAGTTGGACGACTTTAGATATTCGCAAACAAACGATTCAGTTAATATCTGACGTTATTACCGAAGCCCGATACACCGATACGGTTAGCTTGACAACTTTGGCTGATAATCAATCATCCTTAGAAGGGAAAGTAACCCTATTAGAAGTCAAAGAGCAACAAGAAGGAAGTTTACTGGTCGAAAAACGGGATGTGGAAAGCAAAATTGCGGCGATTATCGCTCAGGAACAAATTTCAAGTACCCAACTTCCCACCTTAATCAGCGCCAAAAAAACAGAAATCAGCAATCAACAAGCTCTCATCAGTAATCTCCAAAATCAACTGAGTCAATGCCAGACAAATTATCAGACAGAAGTTAACAACTTGTTTAACTACTGGTGTAAATTTGTTTCACGAGAGTGGGGTGAACAATGGACAAGCTATTGGGACGCTTACACAGAAATGATGTTGGGTACTACTAATGTTAGCGGTAAGTCCATTGACTTCAAAATTGAACCTGCTGACTCTGATTATTATCGCATTATTAGCTCTGCCAACAATCGGACTGCGAAAATTCCGGTTTCTGGTCAGCCTCTAAAATGGGATCTCAATGCTGACCCTACCTCTCCGGCTTACCATTGGAAAGTGGAGAAAAATGCTGAGGGTTACTGGATTATTCGCAGCCGTCAAGAGAATAATACTCTCTGGGATATGGTCGGGTCTGAAGATCGCCGAACGGTGACTTGGGGAGCGCATTACGGCTGGAATCAACAGTGGAAAATCATCAACAATGGTGGGCCTTGCAATAATAACATTGCTAATGCCAAACAAGCCCAGGACAATAAAACCATTGAGCTACAACGCGCTCAAGAACGGTTAGTTCAGTTACAAAATGAACTGAAAATCCTAGAAACCCCTAGCACTGACCTCACGGCACAGAAGACCGCACTCCAAACTCGTCTCCAACAAGTCATCGCTCTAGTTACCGCCATTCAAACTGAGATCAATACCTTAAATAATGACTTTCTCAATGGTGTCAGAGCAGTCCAGCAAACTCCCCAAACCATGCCCCAAATTGCCAAAGATGCGAAGGGTTTGGTGACACAGGGAGCATTATTAGGCTTTGTGCGTCCCGCGAGTGGACTGAGTGCCCTTGAAACCTGCGAAGGGAATGTGCAATTGAGTTACTTTGACAAACAAGGGCGGATGCGGCGTACTAACTATGATGCCACAGCCGACAGTCTGAATACCGCTTTTGAGCAGTGGGTTCCCAATAGTCAACGCCCCTGCTTGAATTTTAGTAGTGACAACAGTGTAGTTAAGTTAAATCAACCTCTGTCTCTGACACTAGACTGGAGTATCGAAGCGTGGTTCTGTTATCCTTTACCCGCAACAGTACAATGGAATACTCTGATCCGAGGACAAAATACCGATCAGCACATTGTCGTCAGCAAGGACAAAAAGTTAGGGATTTACCTGACCAATGACCCCTTGAAACAATATTTCTACGACTGTGGTTTCAGTATGGGAGCATTATCCACAGGTTGGCATCATCTTACGGTTGTTGGTGAAGGAAATACCACCCGCTTCTACATTGATGGCCAGGAAGTCGGTGATACCAAAGCTAAAGCTTTAATCGATGCTCAGATTAATCTCAATGCAGACTCTGGTAATGCCACACTCAAGCAAAAGCTAGAAGATATCAAGCAAGCCACCTTGAAACCCATCGGCGATGTTTACGCGATCGGGAATAATCATCTCATTGCTAATAGCCAGCCTCCCGACTATGGGGTAATGAAGTTTGATGGGGTCAATGGTTATATTAAGACCACAGCTAAATTTCCCACAGCTAACGAAATCACCATCGAATACTGGTTCAAGGGCACAAGTTTACAGTCTGCCGTCCGTCAGCAAGAAGATGGTAACTATATTGTTGCAGGCTGGAGTGGTCTACATATTATTTCTGCCGATGGGGGTACAGGTGCAGGAATTAAGGTGGGAGATGCTGCCACTAACGGCAGTTGGCACCACATAGCCATGACTTGGAAAGCAAACACCGTCAACGGATTTGTCAGCTATCTGGACGGAGTGCTGGTAGCTCAGAGAACGAGTGCCAACGTAACACTACCTACCTTTAGCACTAGCCAACCTATTTTCCTCGGCAGTATCGGGGGAACTGGAGAATTTACCAACGGTCAACTTAGCGAAGTTCGGATCTGGAACAAAGCCCGTACCCAGGCAGAAATTCAGGCGGATATGCGTAAGCGACTGACTGGCAAAGAAGCGAACTTAGTGGCTTATTATCCCTTAAATAAGGTGGAAACCGGAAAAGTTTTAGACCTAGTGGCTGGGAATAATGGCACTGTCTTTAAAGCCACAAACCTTACCGATCAAACTCTTCCACTCACCTCCTTGTCTCAAGGCGAACAATTTGGCAAAGTCGCAGAAGTCCGCATTTGGGGAATGGCTCTCAATGATGAGGAGATTGAAGCTAATAGTCGAACTTTGATCAGTGGTAATGAATCGGGTTTATTGGCTTACTATCCTTTAAATGAGGCTAACGGCACTGACATCCGTGATAATTCGGGTAATGGGAAGAATGGAACACTCACGAATGCTCTTTGGTGGGCTTGTGCAGCACCCATTGGTGAACTGAGTTATCTCAAACCGAGTAATCTGGTGACGAAATTTGATGGAGTTAGCGGTCACATCTCGTTACCTGCGATCAACATTAATTACGCGCAAGGATTTAGCCTAGAAGTATGGGTGCGTTACAACAGCTTTAAGAATTGGTCGAGAATTATTGATTTCGCCAATGGAGCGCCTTCTGATAACATTATCTTAGCCAATCCAGGCACGAGTAATACCCTGGGATTCTACGTTAATCGGGGAACTACTCAACAAAATATACAAGTTCCTGGTTTCCTAGACCTGGGAAAATGGACGCACATTGCTGTCACCCAAGATCCTTCTGGTAATACAAAAATTTACAAGAATGGTCAGTTAATCCAATCAGGCACTTGTCATCTGCCCAATAGCATTAACCGCACGCTTAATTACATCGGACGGAGCCAGTGGTCAGATAATGCCTATTTTGACGGACAAATGGCTGAATTTCGCTTCTGGAACCGAGTGCGTACTCCAGAGGAAATTCAGGCGAATTTGAATAAACGTCTGGTGGGTCAAGAGTCGGGTTTGGCAATCTATTTGCCTTTAGATGGCATAATTTCGACCAACAAAGTCTTAGACTACGTTGGAGCTAATGATGGCACTGTCACCGCCGCTACTATCGTCGAAGAAAGTAATGCCCCCTGGGGAGGGATTGGCAGTGCTGTGGTGAGTGCAGAATATAGCACGATTGACATTGACCCAATGACAGGGCAAAAAACCGCGATGATGCGACGGTTATTTGCGGCTCCTGCGGTCAATGGTGTCAACCTGTTATCCGACAAACCACTGGAAACCTTGGAATTAAAATGGATTGGTAATGCCCAATTTGCTCCCACTTTACTCGGTTATATTGAAGGAGCGCCCCCCGTACCTAGTGAAAACCTCACCTTAGCTGACGATTATAACGGTGCAACTTCGGTGGAATTAACCATGACGGAAGATGTGGAGTTTAATTGGACGCGATCGCAAGATAGCGGTTTGGGGATGGCGGCTGAGACCTTCATGGGTGCGGGAGAAGTAATGTCTACGGGTGTCGGAGTTGAAATCGAAGTATCTAACCGACATGGTTTCAAAGGTAACTTAGACTTCAGCTACCAATTCCAGAATGAGAGCAGTATTACCTCTAGCTCATCCCTGAGTATGACGGATAAACTGGAATTGCGCGGTACACCGGAAGCCGATGCCAAATTCCCCCATTTAGGCAACCGCTTTATTCCCAAAAATATTGGCTATGCTTTGGTTGTTTCAGCAATGGCTGATGTGTTTATCACTCGGTTAGCGCGTAGTAAGAAAATGGTAGGTTATCAAGTGCTACCCGTTGATGGGATTCCCCCAGATGTCAACACCATCACCTTCTTGATGAATCCTGCTTACACAATGAATGGTAGTTTGGATGGGATGACCGGAAGTAGTGCTACCAGCGATCGCTTCTTCAAGCACGTTCCCGAAATGCGATCGCAGTACGGTTCTCTCTATCCCGCCAGTTACTATCGTTTGCAAGAAGCATACGATCTCAAACGCCAAATCGAAGCGGAGGATAAGCGGCGGGAATCTTACTTCTCTAACTTTGATGTGCGTTCGATTGATGAAGCGTCTTTGAACCGGAACATTGACAGTGGTGCGGGCCCCGCCACCATTGGCGTAAAACGGGAAGAAGACAAACCCACTACCGGGACTACGGCGGAGCAACAAGCGGCAAAGGCTGAACAATTCAAAGCTGAAACGGCGGCGGCTTCTCAGGGCACAAGTGTGGCGGCTCAGGCTAAACAGGCGGAAATCCAAAGTAAAATTACTGACCAAGAGAAACAAGTACACGCGATGGCTAGTTTTGCGGGTTGGCAGAAACGCATGGAACTTATCCAAATTCGGGCGGGTAAGCGTAACATTGTTAATACCTACGTTTGGGATGCTGACGGTGGACTGCGAACGGAAGCCCAAAGCTTTGCTAATACCGTAGAACATACTATTGGTGGCTCTTTTGCTATGGCTTCGGCGTTAGGTGCTGAGAATGAATTCCAGATGGGCTTTGATGTAGAACTAACCACCCAAGCTACTGTTAACCTGACTCAAACCATGAGTAAAACTGAAACTCGTAGCAAGGGTTTCGAGTTGAATATCGACTTGAGTGGGATGGAAAATAAAGGGGTGACTGATTATAAAGATAACCCGATCCTGCCTGGTGAAAAAGTTGACCGTTATCGGTTTATGAGTTTCTATCTCGAAGGCAGTACCCAACATTTCCAAGACTTCTTTAACTATGTAGTAGATCCAGAATGGTTACGCAGTAATGACGAAGAAGCACGGGCTTTGCGTCAAACTCAAGCCGGAAAACCTAACAAAACTTGGCGGGTGTTGCATCGTGTCACTTATGTGGAACGTCCAGCACTCATGGGCTTTGGACGGGATGTGCGTCAGTTTAAGGTTCGGGATGAAAATGTGGGCATTGGTAAGGTCATTGTTGATGTTGCCAATTTACAACAGAAGGTTGATCAAATTCTGGAATGGATTAGCGCACATCCATAATTAGTTAGAATTGTGAGAAAGCGATCGCGTCCTGGTTGTCTCAGGCGCGATCGCTTCGCTGAGCCCGAAGGGCATCGCCTGAGTGCTACGCACACGCGACCCCAACGGCTCAAGCGCCGCGATCGCGTTTTTTTTAAGGCTATTGACAAGCCACAAACCGTTTGCTGAAAAAAGTTTACCCAAGATAAGGGTATTGTTGGGGTTTTGTTTTCAGTAGTTCTTCCCAGTATTTTATCCCATTATATTTGGTGGTTTCTATATCGCGCTGTTTGTGAACTCTGCCTATTTCCATGAGAAAATATGTCAGTTTAATCGCAGTCAAAAAATGAACAAAACCCACAGCTTTTAACTGTTGTAAAAACAAATGTCGGATCATTTGTAATTTCTGTTTATGTCGAAAGTTCCGCCACCATTGCATTTGATGTATAGCAATACTATTTTGATAATTTAACGTAATTTCAACTTGTGTCAATTTATCTTTCACTTCATAATAAAACTGCATTTCTCTATGATAATCCCCCCCTTTATAAGCTAAATCAGCATCATCAGCTAATTGATAGGCCTCACTGATTAATTTACCTGCGATTTCGGACTGCTGCTGACTATAACCAAGTTTTATATAGATAGTCGCGGCGGCATTTGCTAATTCGGTAAACTCCTCAGCATCATGTAACCAATATATTTGTGCTTGTAGTTCCCCCAAGATAACAGCTAAATTTTCAGTCATTTTTTCCTCTCAGCATTCTTCAGTGATTAGACTAAAATAATAATGACTTTAGCATTTCCTTATGAAAAAATTAGGTATTTAATCTGAATTTGTCGAGTTTAAGGTTTGATTGATTAGGTCGATCGCGTCTTTCGTGGCTCAGGCGCGATCGCTTTTTTGATGACACTTATTGTATTTAGCTTCGTCTCGCGGGAACAAAAACCAAGTTTTCCTGGTTAATAGGGTTGAAAATCTTGCTAGATTACGGGGTTGTCACCCCCTCCGCGATGACACGCGACTTGATTAGGTGTAACATCAGGATAAAAAGTAACGATCGCGTTTTTATCCCTAACAAACACCGCGTTATAAGACTTATTACTTCCTCGATCCACAACTAAATAAATACAAGCCCCTTGAGACTTTCCTTGACTTTTAAAAGCCTTAGTCGCATTTAATAAAATATCTTGAGCATGACTAACATAAGCATAACCTTTGCGAGGATCTCGATACACGCGATCTCCTTTTTTTATCACAACACCCACTGTATAAAGCACCCCCGGAATCACCTCTTCATTTTGGGAATTATTAGGTAATCTTCCCCCAATTCCCTCCGCTTGTAACTGAAGATAACGACCGACAAAATGCAAACCACCGATTTTTGTTGTGCTCTCTAATTCCCCACAAAAAATATGGGAAAATGCCCCGCGCGTAAACCAAATCGTCGTTAAATCTTCTAAAAATTGTGATGTCGTCTTCCTTCCTGCATATAACTCACCCCCTACCCCCTGTTGCAATTGACGCAATACCTCTGGATTTGATAATAATAATTCTTTAAAACTTTTAGCAGAAACAGGAGAACCGATCTCACCACAGGTATTTAATACAGCCCGATCTAACCCATTTAAACGTGGAGGCGGCGGAGTCATATCCACCTTTTGACTCGGAGGAAACTTAACCGTAACGGGATTATTTAAACCATCAAAAAAAGGTTGTATCGTATTCAAAGAACTAGAAGCAGGAACTTGCGCGACATCTCCCGTAAAACCTTGACCCGGTTGTGTCAAGGGATAAAATAGCAGCCACACCAAAATTAATGCAAGTGTCATGTTAATCTATGGTTATTACAGGGAATACTACAAGAAAGACCCTCAATAAAGTATCACCTAATCCTACTATGCCACCTAAAAAGCTGATTACATTTGTGTTAGTTGTCACAGTCGTCTTTATCGCCTTTGGCGACAAATTGACATTTCTGCCGAAACCCGCGAAAGAGGCAAGCGTCAAAAGCCGGGATTTTGTCGTGAGTCTTTGGCCTCAATGGTTACGGCCTAGAAATACTAATGAAAAGACAGACAAACAGCTTGAGAACTTGGACAAACCCACTGAATCTAAGCCTTAAGGAAGACGAAGGCGAAGGCATTAGAGAAGGCGAAAGCCTTGATAAAAGCGAAAGTATTAGAGAATGCGAAGCCATTAGAAAAGGCGAAGGCAAAGGCGAAGGCAAAGGCGAAGACGAATACGAAAAAAATCTCCTTCTTCCCTCTTCCTTCTTCCTTCTTCCTTCTTCCCTCTTCCCTCTTCCTTCTTCCCTCTTCCTTCCTCCCTCTTCCTTCTTCCTTCTTCCTTCTTCCCTCTTCCTTCTTCTCTCTCGATTTAGTTCTTTTTCAGCCAGCTAAACATAGCGCGTAAATCTTTGCCAACTGCTTCAATAGGATGTTCCGCCTCTTGACGACGCATAGCCGTAAATCCGGGTTTACCAGATTGGTTTTCCAAGACAAATTCCCGCGCAAATTGACCCGATTGAATTTCGCTGAGAATTTTCTTCATTTCCGCGCGAGTTTCATCGGTAATAATGCGAGGGCCGCGAGTATAGTCACCATATTCCGCGGTATTGGAAATACTATCGCGCATTTTCGCCAAACCGCCCTCTACAACCAGGTCTACAATTAACTTGACTTCATGTAAACATTCAAAATAAGCCAGTTCCGGTTGATAGCCCGCCGCGACTAAAGTTTCAAATCCTGATTTAATTAAGGCAGAAAGACCACCACAAAGTACCACTTGTTCACCAAAGAGGTCCGTTTCCGTTTCTTCGCGGAAAGTCGTTTCCAAAATACCCGCGCGAGTACCACCAATACCTTTAGCATAAGCCATAGCGCGATCGCGTGCTTGTCCCGAAGCATTTTGATACACCGCGAATAAAGCGGGAACCCCTTCACCCTGTTCATAAGTACGTCGCACTAAATGACCAGGGCCCTTGGGCGCGACCATGATCACATCCACATGAGAAGGGGGTACGACTTGACCAAAGTGAATATTGAAACCATGAGCAAACGCGAGAGTTTTCCCTTCCGTGAGATAGGGTTCAATTTCTTCCTTATAAACAGTTTTTTGTACTTCGTCGGGTAGCAGAATCATAATAAAATCAGCCGCGTCACTGGCCTTGTTCACTGGGAGAACATTTAAACCAGAGGCCTTAGCTTTCGCTTCCGACTTACTACCTGGGTAAAGTCCGACAATGACATTTACGCCACTGTCTTTAAGGTTGAGCGCGTGGGCGTGGCCTTGAGAACCATAACCAATGATCGCGACAGTTTTGTTGCTTAACAGGTCAAGATTCGCGTCCGTATCGTAATACATTCGTGCCATAGTCGAGGTCTCCTTCCTAGATCAGGGAGTTTTAACTGCAAAACTTCCATTATATCAAAGGTGAGCACTATTGTTAATAGATAAAGGATCTAGGTCAATAACCTTCAGGACTAATCGTAGCGCGATCGCACAAAGCCTCAGAGATATCAGCCAGACGAGAGCGAAACAAATTAGCCCCCATTAACTTCGTATTCGTTAATAGAGCTTTTTCCAAATTAGCACGACTTAAATCAGTGGATCGTAAATCCGCGTTCCTCAGATCAGCATGGTACAAATCCGCACCCTGTAAATTAGCATAAGCTAAATTAGCTCCTTGCAAATTGGCATAACGCAAATTAGCCCTAAATAAATTAGCTCTCACCAAATTAGCTTCAGTAAGATTCGCGTCATAGAGTGTAACATCGCTCATTTCTGAGTCAGAAAGTTCCGTCTTTTGTAAATTCGCTTCACTTAAATCAGCATAGGGAAAATAAGCCCTTGTCAGGTTACTTTCGGAAAGGTTAATTCCTTGTAAATTGGCTTGAAATAAGGAAATTTCACTCAAGTCAAAGCCGTGAAAGTCTCGCTTACCCTGATAATACTGAGCGAGCAATTCCTCTGCACTTAGCTTCTGCATTTTTACCTCTTCAGGGGGACAAACGCCTCTACTATTCGATTAATATTTTTAATCAGAGAGTTAATCAGTATTTATGCTTGCTGATTAAGGATTAAAGATTAAAGATTAAGCTTTGTTACAAAATAAATGGTTTTTCTAAAGACTTTTTTTAGATTGTTCCGATCGGGGATTGGGGATTGGGGACTCTGGATGGGGGATTTGAGAGTGGTGATTGGGGGGGAGGATTGCTTAAAAATATACTTGAATCACTGGGGAGGGCAGGTTTTACCCATTATTGACCCCTCCAGACGGAAGCAAGGAGTTTGTGGCAGGCTTGCACAATGGAGATTTCCGGTCAATAATAAGGGATTGAGGGTGGTGTATGTTGTGATTTTTTGCGTCATCCTTTAGTAGAGTATTGATATAAATAACAATAAAAAATAAAAACTATGACAGAAGCATCTTTATCCATTGCCCAACATTACCACGATCGTACGAAGTACGACCCCCAAACCATTGCCTCCAAAAACAAGCAATTAGACTGGGAACAGCAGCCCCTCCCCTTCAAAGATTACAAAATAGGAGTTTCTTTTGACCTCAAACCCTATCTAAAGACGGCATCTGAGGCGTTAAGCCCTGACAAAGATGTAAAGATGTGGCAAAGGTTATCTCGTTTACTGATGTGTAGTTATGGCTTAACGGCCAAGATCCCCACTTTTAGCGGATTTCATTATCTCCGAACGGCCCCTTCCGCGGGTGGTCTTTATCCGGGGGAACTATATCTCATTTCGCGGGGCACTGGTCTCTTACCCGCGGGTCTGTATAATTATCAGCCCCGTACCCATTCATTACTTCAGTTTTGGGACAATGAAGTATGGAATGCTCTGCAAAAAGCTTGTTTCTTTCATCCCGCGTTAGAGGGGGTTAAACTCGCCCTCGCGATCACCTCAGTCTTTTTCCGCTCCGCGTGGCGCTATGAAGATCGAGCCTATCGACGTATTTTCCTCGATACAGGTCATTTACTAGGCAATATTGAGTTAGCTTGTTCCCTCAACGACTATCGATCTCACCTCATCGGAGGCTTTGCCGATCGCGCTGTAAATGAATTACTGTATCTCGATGGAGAACAAGAAGGAGGCATTACCCTAATCGGGTTAGCGGACTTACTAGAATTAGAACAAAATTTACCCAGAGCCAGGAGCGCGTTAGCCGGAAAAACCCAAACCCAATATCCGTATATACCAGATGGAGAACTTCTCGGATATCTCCATCACGCGACAGAGATCGAATCGGAACCCAAGGGGCCGCCTCAGTGGAGTCCCGAAGAAGAAGATCAACTAGAGGACAAATATAATTTTCCCTTCTGTAGCAAAGTTTCCACCGTGAGTCCTTCTATCTCTTGGGGTGCAAATTTAGAAGGGTTAGAAAATACCATACTAACCCGACGTTCTACGCGTGCCTATAGTGGGGCGAGTTTAACTCTAGGAGAACTCAATGCCCTACTTGACTTTACCTATCAATCTCAGCATTATGTTGACCAAGGTTTAGATGGCTGGCCAGACTATTTCGATCTGAGTTTAATTGAAACCTTTATCGCGGTTTCCGATGTCGAGGGGTTAGAAGAGGGGTGTTATTATTATGCTCCCAAAGCCCAAGAACTTCGCCAAATTCGCTTTAAGAGTTTTCGCCAACAATTGCATTTTTTGTGCCTAGGCCAAGACTTGGGACGGGATGCAGCCGCGGTGTTATTCCATACAGCAGACTTGAAAAAGGCGATCGGCAAATATGGCGATCGCGCTTATCGATATCTGCATCTGGACGCGGGACACCTGGGGCAACGTCTAAACCTCGCGGCAATTCATCTCCGTTTAGGGGTAAGCCCGATCGCGGGATTCTTTGATGATCAAGTCAATGAAGTCTTAGGTATTCCCTCTGATGAGGCGGTTCTTTATATCACCACTCTCGGACGGCCCCGCTAGGGAATAGGTTTGCAAGTTCCTCGGAAAAACTTGCACTTTTGAGTTGTTTTTGAGGTGTGAGATGAGTACAATTCTAGTAGTAGATGATCAGCGCTCACATCGGGAGATGATCGTGGATCTTCTCAAGGGGAGTGGTCTTCATGTGATCGAAGCTTCTGGTGGGGCTGAGGCCTTAGAGAAAATAGAAACCCAAACTCCTGATTTAATGATTTTAGATATTGTCATGCCTGATGTTAATGGTTTTGAGGTTTGTCGGCGGGTAAAAATGAATCCGGCGACAACGAATTTACCTGTAATTTTTTGCTCTATTAAGGGAGAAGAATTTGATCGTTATTGGGGGTTAAGACAAGGCGCGGATGCTTATATTTCTAAACCCTTTGAGCCAAAGGAATTGATAAAAACAGTGAAACAATTATTGCATCATTGACATAAAATCAGGTTGAAATAGAGAAGGAGTGAGTGTTTTTGTCATCATTTGATGAAGATCAGGTTAGCCAGTACATCAGAAAGGCTGCTGACCTGATTATATCCGTTTAAGTATAGGTATGGACAATAAAAAAGCTCTATCAACTCTCTTTAGAAAGTCTCCCAGACTGTTTTATTACAACATGGTTTTTGGATGCAAATAAACCATGCTAATTATCCAGAAAAAAGGAAAATGACTGGGAATTTTTACAGAGATCACTGGAGTGTTTTCTGCCGTATTTATAGAAATTAATTTAACCGCAGATGAACGCAGATGTACGCGAAGCATTCCCGAAGGGTACACAGATTTTTTGACAAATGAGGGGATATTACCGATCGCGATCGTGTCCTAAATCATCAATGACTTTTTCGTAATATCAGGTGTAAAAGATGACTCGGAATCGGAAAAGGAAGATAAAAATTAAACCCTAGGGAAAAAAATATTTTCATCCGATTTTTTTCCCTACAGATAATTTCAACACTTCCTCTTTGTCCTCTGTGCCTTTGTGGTTCATTCTTATTACAAAAAAACGGTAAAAAAACTGTTGTTTATCAACAAAACAGCCAAAATTAACCGTAATTACTAACACTAACTGCCTCTCCAAACCCGGTTTCTTTTCAACGCGATCGCGCTGAGGAAGAAACGGGCATCACGGGAGCCACGCGAGTTTCCGTGCGGTTAGTCATAATAATGCCAACGATGATCAGCAACATACTGAAGATATGTAGCCCGGTGATGGCTTCACCGAGAAGAAGCCATGCCGCAATGCCACTGAAAACGGGAATCAGGTAATAGATTAAAGCCGTGCGGGAAGGGCCGATGAGGGTAATCGCCTTATTCCATGCCAGAAACGCCACTACCGATGAAAGAATCCCAACGTAGATTAAGGCAAGCGCGATCGAAATGTACTTCGGATTGCTGTGAATGAACAGGCTGGCAATTCGCAGTATGATCGCCCAAATTGTTAAAAAAAGTAACGGTTTTGTCAAGATCAACAATCAACCCCTAAACTGGTGTAATATTTATTTTCATTATTAACTCACTTATGCTTGGGAAGTTACTCAACGGGCGCTACCAAGTTGTAGAAAAGCTTGGTCAAGGTGGACAAGCCATCACTTACAAAGCTAAAGATAGCAACACTTTCAACCAAATCTGTGTTGTTAAGCACCTTGTACCTGCCAGAAGCACAGATCCCACCCTGTCCGAAGCTGCGAAACAGAATGTTTGGAATACTGCTGAACATCTGTTTAAACATGAAGCAGAAGCCCTAGCGGGATTGGGGGGGCATACCGAGATTCCTCGACTATTGGATCACTTTGTAGAAAATGGAGAATTCTACTTAGTGCAAGAGTTTATTGAGGGAAAGCCTCTCAGTGTGGAATTGCCCTCCGGTAGACGCTTGGGCGAAACTCAGGTTATCCAACTGCTACATGAAATCTTGTCCATCCTGGACTTTGTTCACAGTAAGGACGTTATTCATCGAGATATTAAACCTGATAATATCATTCGGCGACAGCGAGACGGCAAATTAGTGCTGGTGGACTTTGGCGCGGTCAAGCTGGAGCAACAGCTAACACAAGTGGGTACGACTTCTCGAACCAGTAGAACTGTCAGTATTGGCACTCTAGGCTATATGCCCTCAGAGCAGCAGGATGGTAAACCAGTTTTTGCCAGCGACTTGTATGCGTTGGGTATGATTAGCATCCAAGCGCTGACTGGGAAAAATGCTGCTGAGTTGGTTTTAAATCACAAAAAACGCGGCGAGATTGACTGGCAGCCCCTAGTAACTGTAAGTAAGGAACTAACTGAAGTCCTCACCCGGATGGTACGCTGCTTTCCTGAAGACCGTTACCAGAGTGCTAAGGAGGTTCTAAATTCGCTAGAGCCAGTAGTTATCAATAAGGGTGGTGGCTATACATCAGTTACAGAGGTTTCCGGTGGGGGGCGAACTACCTCACCGCCGAAAGTGCCAACTCATTACCGCACCGAGAGAGTTGTTCCATCACCTCCAACGCAAAACTGGCAGTGTATCCATACACTCACAGGTCATGTAGCCTCGGTTCGTTCCGTCGCCATTAGCCCAGATAGTCAGACTCTTGCTAGTGCTGGCGATGACAACACTGTTAGGGTTTGGGATCTAAACAATGGCAGCCTAAAAAATACTTTCAAGCCGCAAACAGGTTTTTTTAAGGGTGCGGGTACTTATTTTACTTCCGTTGCCATTAGTCCAAAGGATCAGATACTTGCCAGTGGTTGTTTGGACAAAACTATTAAGCTGTGGCATCTAAATAATGGCAATTGGATTCGCGACCTCAAAGGGCATTCCAACTCGGTTAATAGTGTTGCTATTACCCCAGATAGTCAGACTCTTGTTAGTGCTGGTCAAGAAAAGACAATCAAGGTTTGGAACTTACCTACTGGGCAAGCACTTCCCAACCTCACAGGTCATTCCGACTGGGTTTATAGCGTCGCTATCAGCCCAGATGGTCAACAGTTGGTTAGTGGTAGTCGAGACAACACAATTAAACTTTGGAATCTATTTAATAATGGCAAAGGCGAACTACCTAAGACTTTCACTGGTCATATGGACTGGGTTCGTTGCGTTGCCTTCAGCCCGAATGGTAAGACCATCGTCAGTGGTAGTAACGACAATACCATCAAACTGTGGAAGTTGGGGAGTGAACAACCAATTCTGACTCTGAATGGGCATTCAAACTGGGTAACTTCTGTCGCGATTAGTCCCGATGGCAGTACCCTCATCAGTGGCAGTCGCGACAAAACTATCAAGCTGTGGAATCTGGACAATGGAGAACTGATTGCCACCCTCACGGGGCATTTAGAATCAGTTTGCTGTGTTGTTATTAGCCCAGATGGTAAGACTATTGCCAGTAGTAGTGATGACGGAGCAATCAAGATTTGGCAATGTAATTGATTCAATAATTAAACTAACCAGGGAGCAAAAAACATGACTGAATCCAATAAGCCAATAGGTCAGCAATTTTCCAATGTAATGCCCGTATGGAAATTTTGCTTCTTGTATATTATTACTTTTGGACTATATCAACTCCCTTGGTGTCACAAGCAATGGAAATTTTTAAAAGACCGGGAAAATTTGAATATTAACCCTTGGGTTAGGGCGATATTTTTTCAGTTTACAATGTACAGCCTAGCCCAAAAAGTTTTTGCCCTAGCTGACAGAGAAGGTTACAGAGAAAAGCCTTCAGCTTTTCAAGTCACATTGACTTATTGGGTTATCATTGTACTATATCAATTACCTGGTATTTTTAAGTTGATATCCTTTTTGGCTTTTGTGCCATTGTTAACAATTTTGAAAGCAGTCAATTACTACTGGGAACAAGAACAGCCTAATCTTCCAGTCAGAGATTCTTTTACAGGAAGGGAAGTTGCTTGGATTGTATTCGGCGCATTTTTTTGGCTTTTAGTAATTATTGGACTATTGTCACGATGAGGATCGTAAATAAAGATATTTGACTAACTGATGTACTAAAGAGTGATTAAACCAATCGGTGCTAGTAAATACTCTTTTGCCGACTGAACAAATCCTGAAAGTTTAGAAAAACATAAAAGATTATGTCAGCTAAATTTGAAAAAATACTACAGCGCATTCAAAATGTTCAAAACTTTGTAGAAGTCAGAGTCAATCAAAACCCGACTTTTGGCACAGTTGCACAAGAACTGAACAAGCTGGTTGACACTCTCAAAGTAGGTAAACTTAGGGTTCAAATTGTTAGTGAGTCTCCTATCTTGGCAGAAGCGCTACAAAACTTGATTAGCACGCGCAACAACTTAACCGCCATTTACCAATTTAAGACTGCCCCCTTACCCTCTCAGGCTCAACGAACTGAAATAACATCGCCTGCCGCAGTCATCCTAAAATATACCAACAGTGCAGGAGAGCAGGCAACTCGTTTTCCACTACTTAAAAATCAAAAAGTAGTAATTGGGCGTAGCGCTGACTGCCAAATTCAGATTCCAGATGAATGCAAATTCGTCTCTGGACATCATGCTGAGATTGTACCTATTGTAAATTCTGAATTAGGCAAAACCGACTGGCAATTATGCGACACCAGTAGCAATGGAAGTTACATCAACGGTCAAAAGTTACTTAACAGTTGTCGGACTTTACAGACAGGCGATTGTATCATACTCGGTTATCCAGAAGCCACTAGAAAAAGTCCTGAACTCGTTTTTGATTTTCAAGTTAACCTGGTGGCTGAAAATCTGAATAATCAGATTGAAAAGCAACTGGTTGATTGTGACATTCTATATCTAGTTGTTAGCTCTGGTCAAACCCTTTCTGCCGATGAGAAGCAGTTTATTGATCGAGCTATTAAAGTTCAAGTATTGAAAGTAGTTATTGTAGTAGATAGCAGGGCTACAAGTCAGGAATCTCAAGCTAATTTAGCGGCTGTGGATACTTGGATTAAAAGTCAGAACTTTAGTCAATCCTTGGTTTTAGTTTCTGCGCCTATTAGCTCTTTTTCTCCCAATAACCTAGCCAATATAGTTGAGCTATCTGCTCAATTAGAATCAAATTCATTGACTCAGGTTTTAGAGAATATAGCTAATGCTGACTTCGAGGAAGTTTTAAAGGAACGAATTAAACAACAGTTTTTGGCGCAAATAAATATTCTTGATCTTCTGTTCAAGAACCAAGAAGCTGCTCTGAAACAAGAAAATCAAAAATTTGAAGAATTATGTCGCCAATTGAGCGATCAAGAAATCAATAAAGTATTACTGCAAGTCAATGCAGACAAAGAGCAAACATTTCAGCAAATAAAATCTAAGATATTAGAGTCCAAAGACGCTTTTATTCATCCGTACACTACAAAAAGCTTGCTGTACAGAATCAAGCTGTTTACCGAAGACCTGAAACCTGTAGTGATAAAAAAAGACTCAGAGTTTTACTTAAGTTTAACGTCGGAGCATCTGGGGGGACGTGAGAGTTTAAATAATTATATGAGAAACCACCTTTGCTACAAAGAAATTATTAATTGGGTAAATGAAGAATGGAAGCGAATTTGCTATCATTATGCTGAGGGTGGGTTAAATGGACTTTTTCATAGAAGCGAGCTAAAGCTGTTTAACTTGATCCAGGCTCAAAACACGCCTAATTCATCTTTTTATTCAGATCAACCAAATTTTGATGTTTACAAATACTTGCAAGACTCTGTAGTAGAATTTCCCAGCGAAATGCCTTATCAAGAAGGTGGTTCGCCTATTGGTGGCGTGGTTGGTATAGTAGTATCAACATTATTAATGGGATATGTAGGAGTTCAATCAGGTAATTTCCTAGCACTTATTCCGGCATTTAATAATATTATAAATATCCTAACAAGAGGAAATGAAGAGCAAAAACGAGCAGCGGAAAAACTAAAACAGCAAACAGAAAATTTGAAAAAAGGTTTATGCAATCATTACCAAGGCTTGGCCAAATTTTTAGTTGAAAAAATTTGCCAAAATCTTTTTTTGCTTTTCCTGTTTGACACAGAATCTCGGCGTTTAAAGGAAATGATTGAATCCATTAAACATAATCGGGTTAAGCCATACACCAATGAAATAAGAAAACGTCTAGATGCCTGCAACAATCAGCAGAATGCTTTGAAAATGCAACAGATGGAACTACTACAACGAGTCAAGGGAGAATGAGTTGTTAAGAGCGGATTATTATACTTAAAATAAAGAAACAATTCTTAATATTTATAATTGATAAATTTATGGACGATAGTAAAATGTTTTGCTAAAACTAGGATAGTTATTTAGGGAGCCTTAAAAAAGTATGACATCCTTTAACCCAATCGAAAGTTTTGATACAAACAATGATGGTCAAGTAGATGTTGTCGCTGAATTTGCAGATTGGGATAGTGATGGTGTAGCTCATGTTGTTACGGCTGTCGCCGATCTCGACCATGATAACACATTTGAGACTGTTTTCATGCGGAATGACGATAATACATTTGATGTTGCTTATGATACGAATCAAGACAGCACCCTAGATGCTTTTGATTACGGTAGCAATGGCACAATTGACGTAGTTGCTGATTTGAATAACGATGCTCAAATCAATACTCAAGATGTCTCGATTGCTTCAGCAGCAATAGATGCGTTGCAAGACGTTTAATTTTGAGTTGAATGAAAGTAAGAATACAGACTTACAACTCCCTGGCATTTCCAGGGGGTTTTTATTATGAATTTTCTCACGTTCAAGATGATTTCAACACTTCCTCTGTGTCGGGAGCATCCCGATTTTACCAAAAAAACTGTAGTGGGAGCCTCTGGCTCCCTAGGGATCTACAGCAGATTGCAGGTTTATGAAGTACAGCCCAGAAACCTGGAATTAGGGCTGGCACTGGGGCACAGCCCCTACAAAAACCGCTTTTTTGTACTTCACTTGCCACAAAAGTGCTGTAAGAGCGAGCCAGAGGCTCCCACTCCCCAAAAAATGCTTTTTACACAATCGGGATGCTCCCTTTGTGTCCTCTGTGCCTTTGTGGTTCATTCTTATTACAAAAAAACCAGGTCTTTCCACCTGGTTTCTTCTCAAAAAATCAGCAAAAATTAACCGAGTAATGCCTTCGCTTTCGCTAACACATTCTCAACGGTAAAACCAAACTTCTCGAAACAAACATCTCCGGGGGCAGAAGCACCAAAACGATCGATCGTCACAGTATCGCCTTCATCGCCCACATAGCGACTCCAACCAAAACTAGAACCCGCTTCCACCGCTAAACGCTTCTTAACCGCTTTCGGGAATACAGACTCTTTATAAGCTGCATCTTGTTCGTTAAATAACTCTAAGCAAGGCATAGAAACGACACGCACTTTCTTACCCGCCCCACGCAGTTGTTCCGCGGCTTTGACGCAAAGTTGTACTTCCGAACCAGTACCAATCAAAATAATGTCAGGAGTACCTTCGCTGTCGGACAACACATAACCACCCTTGCTGACGATATCAATGGAAGAACCTTCTAAATTAGCCAGGTTTTGCCGAGACATCGCGAGCACCGTGGGACGTTTGCGGTTTTCGATCGCGACCTTATAGGCCCCAGATGTTTCATTTCCATCCGCGGGACGCATCACTAACATATTCGGAATCACACGCAGAGACGCGATCGTTTCCACAGGTTGGTGAGTCGGGCCGTCTTCCCCTAAACCGATGGAGTCGTGAGTCATCACATAAAGGATGCCAATTTCCGCCAAGGCCGCGATCCGCATAGCAGCGCGCATATAATCAGCAAAGACCAAGAAGGTCGCACAATAGGGAATTAAACCGGAATTATGGAGGGCAATACCATTACAGATCGCGCCCATACCATGTTCCCGTACACCAAAACGCAGGTTACGGTTTTGATATTGATTTTTTTGGAAGTTACCCTCTCCCTTAATTTCCGTTAAGTTCGAGTGGGTTAAATCCGCGGAACCACCAATCAGTTGAGGCAGAACTTTCGCCAACGCGTTGATACAATTTTCCGAGTGTTTACGGGTAGCCACCGCGCTATCAGCAGGGGTGTAACTAGGTAATGCCTTATCCCATCCTTCGGGAAGTTTGCCACTGAGGAATTGCTCAAACAGCGCGGCTTCTGTGGGATACTTGGCCTGATAAGTCGCGAGGGTTTCTTGCCATTCGGCTTCGGCACTGGCTCCACGAGTCACTGCTTGGCGGAAGTGGTTGAGAGCATCATCGGGAACGACGAAGGGCTCGTAAGTCCAACCCAGGTTTTCGCGAGTTAATGCCACTTCCGCAGGACCTAGAGCCGCACCGTGAACCCCCGCGGAGTTTTGCTTATTGGGGGAACCATAGCCGATGATGGTAGTAACTTTAATTAAGGTAGGTTTATCAGTAACGGCTTTAGCTTCTTCGATCGCCTTAGCAATTGCTTCTAAATCGGTATTACCGTTTTCCACATGGAGAACGTGCCAACCATAGGCTTCAAAGCGCTTACCGACATCTTCCGTAAAAGAAATATCCGTAGAACCATCAATAGATATATGGTTATCATCATAGAGGGCGATTAATTTACCCAGGCCTAAATGCCCAGCTAAGGAACAGGCTTCACCGGAAACCCCTTCCATGTTGCAACCATCGCCTAAAATGACATAGGTGTAATGGTCAACAATTTTGGCATCGGGTTTGTTGAAACGGGCGGCCATGTGGGCCTCAGCCATCGCTAAACCAACTCCATTGGCAATACCTTGACCTAGGGGACCCGTGGTAACTTCTACCCCAGGGGTTTCAAAGTTTTCGGGATGCCCCGGAGTCATGGAACCCCATTGACGGAAATTCTTGATTTGGTCAATGGTGACGTAATCGGAACCCGTCAGGTACATGAGGGCGTATTGCAACATACAACCATGTCCCGCGGACAGAACAAAACGATCGCGGTTAAACCATTTAGGGTTTTTGGGGTTAAAGCGCATAAAGCGATCCCACAGCACAAAGGCCATAGGAGCAGCGCCCATTGGTAAGCCTGGGTGTCCAGAGTTAGCTTTCTGTACCGCGTCGATCGCGAGAAAACGAATAGAGTTTATACAAAGTTCTTGGAGGGATTGGGTTGCAACAGCCATAATTGTGTTTATATGCCAAATTGTGTGAGAGATTTCTGGACTTAGGGAGACCCCTGGGGGTGTCTGAGTCCATACTAAAACTGCCCTGGGGCTATTACCCATAATCATCCCACCACTTGGACAATGAAGCAATATTTTTTCCGACATCTTAAATTGGCAAGTGGGAAGTGATGGGGGTTCTCACAGGTGTCTGTTCGACCTTATTTTTCAACTGAAAGCGCAGAAACCTGGTTTATCCATATTTCACCCATCTTTTAGCATTGTTATATCGGCATCGTCAATGATTTGTGATTAGGTGGGAGGGGTTGCAGGCAAGATGCCTGCACTACTTTTTTTACCAATCATTTAGGATCACTATTGATGCGTCAGTCTGGTTTTCATTACCATTCGCCTTCTTGGGTTGATTGTCTTTCCACTGTCTCTGTTTCTCTCTTCTGAATATTGCTAAAAAGTTCTAAACATGAACCCGCGATCGCGCCTATTCCGACACTTATTCCTAAGATAACGCCGATGGGCATTTCTATGGTTTCTCTCCCCACAAACTTCAGGGAGACTAGAGTCGCGTTCTGCACAGAAAGAAGCGCGATCATACTCACCCAAATCCCCAAAATTAAACAAGTCAATAAAGGTAATAGTCTTTTCATATAGATTCCTCAACTTTTCAGATAGAGCCTTCCCTTTAGGATAGACTTTTTTGAATGAACCACAAAGGACACAAAGGAAGAGTTAAGATGGTTTTTATGAGATCGCCCTATCGAATTTGAGAACTAGGCTTTTTGGCATGAACCTCTAACTTAACTTACATCACTAAGTCTGGCATATTAGAGATTAAACTGTCAAGAACTCAAAAAAAGACACTGTTGCTCATCAAGAGTGTCTAAAAGTATTCAACGTTTTATTTGATTTTGTCTATACTTCTTTGCCAATCCTTTATGGCTTTTTTCCTAAAACAAAACCTACTAAGCTAGGTTTTGCATAGGATAAGCATCTCAATTGTCAAGCTTTAATGTTTTTTCATCAACCAACACTGATTACCATCCTTGGTAAAAATAGGAATACCTTCATCTTTAACCCCTTGTATACAGAGTTTTTTCAAATCACTGTTGTTACCATTTATTATAAATATTAGATAACTTGAATCTGATGACTTAACGAGCAAAATTTTATCTTTTTTCCCAGAAATATAGCAATCCCAAATCAGTCGTAACAAATTTAATGTTAATCATCGCAGTGCTCGCGTCTCGTTTTAGAATAATTTCGGCGCACCCCTGCAAGATTCTCCCACTCCGAAAACTCTCACAACCTATTTAGGATTGCTATATCGCACAAGTAAGCTAGTAGGTTGGGTTGAGCGTAGCGAAACCCAACAAATCTCTTGGGTTTGCGATATGTTGGGTTGGGGAGCATCTCAAAGAAGCCTATAGCAATCCCAAATCAGTCGTAACAAATTTAATGTTAATCATCGCAGTGCTCGCGTCTCGTTTTAGAATAATTTCGGCGCACCCCTGCAAGATTCTCCCACTCCGAAAACTCTCACAACCTATTTAGGATTGCTATAGTCCCTTCCCATTGAAATGTTGATGGTGTTTTTATTCGAGTACAATTCAAATTCCATGCTTCACAAATTTTAGGTAAATTAGCAGGAAGCAAATATTCTGCTCGAACCGGAAAAGCAAGGGACAACCCTAAAATAGCCGAATATGCCATAATTTTTTTCATATTTTATCTCCTCTAAAACAATAAAAGATGCCACAAAATATTTTGTTTAATCTTTTATTTTCAACTGATAAGTTGAAGTTGTCAATCTTTTTTTATAGCTCTAGGCATTTAGATTAAGACACTTGTGGTACAGTAGTTGTAGATTAAGGCACTTAAGGAATGTCCTAAGGTTTTTTCTCCGTGCTAGAGGATTTGTCTGTTGGGTTGTGGCGGGTTTTGATCAGTTGTCTGTGGGGATTAAATATCTAAGTGAAAGATCCCCTACATCAATGGTAAAATGAGAGAGAGAATTAATCGTCCTAAAATATAGAATAAAACCTGTAGGGGCGGGTTAAACGATCAATTTTGCCACCCACAGATAACCTTAATAAACCCGCCCCCACCCAACGCATAACCCCGATCAAGCATCACCAGCCCACCGTAAAATTCCATTAATAATTAATATCGGGATGGGGGGCTGGTTTTTCTAGCAATAGGCATTTAGATTAAGACACTTGTGGTACAATAGTTGTAGATTAAGGTTTTTCCGAAATATCCTAAGGTTTTCCCGTAGTGCTATATCATAAATTTGTCCTAATTTAAATGCCTATGGCTATAGTATTTAACTCTACAGGACTGACGGGAAACAGAAAAGAAACCCGGTTTCTTGCTGTCGTCTTTGTGTTTGACGAATTTTGATCAAGAAACCCGGTTTCTGCCTAAGTCCTAGTTTCCAGAAAAATTAGCGGTCAACAGAACCCATAATGATATCGATACTACCCAAAATCGCGACAAGATCCGCGACTTTAGCACCCCGGAGAATATGGGGGAAAACTTGCAAATTATTAAAATCCGCGGCGCGAATCTTAAAACGCCAAGGAAAGACATTATCTTCCCCAATAATATAAACCCCTAATTCTCCCTTACCACTTTCGACACGGACATAATGTTCACCCTTGGGAATTTTGAAAGTAGGAGCAACTTTCTTAGCAATAAACTGATAATCAAAGTTATTCCATTCCGACTTAGGCCCGGAGGCTAAACGATTCGCTTCCAAATTCTCGTAGGGACCACCGGGTAAACCCTTCAACGCTTGACGGATAATTTTTACCGATTCGCGCATTTCCCGAATCCGTACCAAGTAACGGGCTAAACAGTCCCCAGTCTTTTCCCACTGCACATCCCAGTCAAAATCATCATAGGATTCATAATGGTCAACCTTGCGTAAATCCCATTTCACCCCAGATGCGCGTAACATGGGGCCAGAAAGTCCCCAGTTAATTGCCTCTTGACGAGTAATTACCCCTAGTCCCTCAATACGACGACGGAAAATCGGGTTTTTGGTAATTAAGCGTTCATATTCATCAACTTTCGGCAAAAAGTAATCACAGAAGTCATTACACTTATCCACCCAGCCGTAGGGTAAATCCGCGGCTACCCCACCAATACGGAAATAATTATTATTAACCATACGATAGCCCGTCGCGGCTTCCCATAAATCTAAAATGGGTTCACGATCGCGCATGGTATAGAAAAAGGGAGTTTGGGCACCAACGTCAGCCAAAAACGGGCCTAACCACAGAAGATGATTCGCGACACGGGCTAATTCCAACATAATTACCCGGATATAACTGGCGCGTTTAGGGACAGTGATATTCGCGAGTTTTTCCGGCGCGTTCACCGTGATCGCCTCATTAAACATCCCCCCCGCGTAGTCCCAACGACTGACATAGGGGACAAACATGACACTGCTGCGACTTTCGGCAATTTTTTCCATGCCTCGGTGTAAATAACCCAAGACTGGTTCACAGTCAACCACATCTTCCCCATCTAGGGTGACAATTAAACGTAATACCCCGTGCATGGAAGGATGGTGCGGTCCCATGTTGAGCACCATCGGTTCGGTTCTGGTTTCAATTCTTGTCATAATTCAGAGATTGGTGAGAAGTGATCAAGGTGATAGGTTATAGGTAATTGGTAATAGGTAATGGTCAATTGTCCCATTTCTGATTCCCTTTACCCCATTTCCTATTCCCCTTTGCCGATTGTTTATTTTTGTTTCGTCTTAAATTATGAAGGAGAGTGACTTATCTGAGAAGGATCAAGGAGATGACACCATCGCGTCTTCCTTTATTCATATCTCAGTCCTCAGTGCAGAGTTAATTAATGGGTTAGCCCTCCGAGAGGGGGGTCATTATCTCGATGCTACCGTGGGCGGGGGGGGTCATAGTCGTGCGATTTTAGACTCTTTCCCTGATGTGACGTTAGTTGCCATTGATCAAGATAGTATCGCGATAGAGGCCTCGCGTGAGAATTTAAAGGAATATCGCGATAGCTTCGCTGAACCCTTCGGGCATCGCGTCCAATTTTGGCAAGGCAATTTTGCCCAATATCCGGGCAAACCTAACAGCTTTGATGGTATTATCGCGGATTTAGGGGTAAGTTCTCCCCAACTCGATACCCCAGAAAGAGGATTTAGTTTTCGTCATCGGGCTCCCTTGGATATGCGAATGAACCAAGAACAAGACCTCACCGCGGCCGAGATTATTAATCATTGGCAAGAAGCCCAACTTGCTGATATTTTTTATCACTATGGCGAAGAACGACTTTCGCGACGGTTAGCTAAACGGATTGTGGAAAAACGTCCCTTTGAGACAACCACAGAATTAGCCGACGCGATATGGCACTCTGTCCCCAGTTCCTATCGTTATGGGCGCATTCACCCCGCGACTCGTATTTTCCAAGCCCTACGGATCGCGGTCAATGCCGAATTAACGGTATTAGAAACTTTTCTTAACATTGCCCCTGAGTGGCTGAAACCGGGTGGGATAATTGGTATAATTAGTTTTCACAGTTTAGAAGACCGACTGGTAAAACATAGATTACGGGAAAACCCGAACTTGCGAATATTAACCAAAAAACCCATCCAAGCCCAAGAAGCAGAAGAGAAGATAAATCCCAGGGCTCGCTCTGCTAAACTGAGATTCGCACAACGATTGGGGAATAATATCGAGACGCGATCATCTAAAAATAGGTACGCGTAGTGGTAGGATGATTCTCTTGAGTGGGAAGAGGATCACAAATTGAGAATGTTAGAATTAGAACGCTTAAGGCAAGAGAGTATTATCTCAGCAAGAAGCTCGACTAATAAACATTTCTTCCCGATCGCCCCCAAAACACTTTCGACTCTTTGTGTCGAGTGAAAGGTCGGAAGTCGGGACTCAACGGCATTAAAAATGTTTCACGCGATACCTGATAAATTCATCAGAGGATAAGGGAAGGCATGGGTCAGGGAGATAAAATAAAACTCAAACTGATGGTAGTCGATGACGAACCCGACAACCTTGATTTGCTGTACCGCACCTTTCGACGGGATTTCCAAGTTTGTAAGGCGGAAAGCGGGGTCAAAGCACTAGAAGTCCTCGATAACGAGGGCGAAATGGCTGTGATTATCTCTGACCAAAGAATGCCCGAAATGAATGGGACAGAATTTTTGGGCAAAACGGTCGATCGCTTTCCTGATACGGTTCGTATTCTCCTCACCGGGTACACGGATGTCGAAGATTTGGTGGATGCCATTAACGCGGGTCAAGTGTTTAAGTACATTACGAAACCTTGGAACCCAGAGGAACTAAAATCCGTAGTACAGCAAGCCGCGGATACCTATAAGGTGGTGAAGCAACGCACTAATTCTCTCAATCGTTCTCTACGACGGGAATCCTTGTTTAATGAGGTAATGAGTGCTATTCGCGGCTCCCTGGATTATTCCAGTATGTTGCAAACGATCGCGCAAACTGTGGGATCGAGTTTTAGAGCCAATTATGCTCTTTTACAACCCGTTGAAGGCGATCGCCTTTTACCAACAGTTTTTTCCTATCAACCCGATAGTAACGGGGTCAATAGTTCCGCGCTCAATGAAGCATTACTTCAGCAAACTGTCGAAAGTCGTCAAACGACTAAATATCCCGAAGGTAATGGGGCGAATCAATTAATCGTTCCCTTAATGTATCAACAGGATTTATTAGCCGTTTTGGGGCTTTGCCAAGAGGGAAATCATGTTCTTTGGTCAACGGAAGAGATTCAGTTAATTGAAGGTGTGGCAGAACAAGCCGCGTTAGCTTTATCTCAGGCTAAACTCTATCAACGCACTCTGGAATTGGCCCAGCAAATGCGTCAAGAGTTAGAAGTGGCGCGACAAATTCAAACAAATTTACTACGTCAAAGTTGGCCCGACTTTGAGACGGTTAAAGTTCAAGCTTGTTGTTATCCAGCAAGGGAAGTGGGGGGAGATTTCTTTGAAGTCTATGTCCACGCGTCAGGGGATATTTGGATCGCGGTGGGTGATGTTTCGGGTAAGGGTGTCCCCGCGGCTTTATTTATGGCTAGTTCGATTTCAGTCATGCGTCGAGAATTGTCTGTGGAAATATCTCCTGAACCCGAACAAGTCATGCTTAACTTAAATAGCAGTCTCGCCGATGATCTAATTAGTAATAATCATTTTATTACTATGGTTGTAGCTCGTTATACGCCCTCGACGGGACATCTGGCCTACTGTAATGCAGGTCATGTTTATCCCTTGGTGTGGTCTAACTCGGCTTTAGAAACTCAAAATCCTGACACTGTGGAACCGAATTTCCTCAAAGCCAGGGGTGTTCCTATTGGGATTTTACCGGTTTGGCGTGGCAAAGCTGGCCAAATCGATTTACAACCGGGTGATATGTTCCTACTCACCAGTGATGGGATTACGGAAGCAACTGTTACTCTAACTGATAGTAGTACGGGTGAATCTAACCGTGTCATGCTACAACAAGAGGGGCTTTGGAAGCTATTACAGCATGAAAAGGGTTCCTTAAACTTGGATAATTTATTAGCTCGTATCCGGGCTGACAATCCAGTTCAGGAAGATGATCAAACCATTCTCTCTCTGGAGGTTCTCTGAGTCTATGAAAACAGAACTGCAAGTACCAAGCGACTTGAGGTTTTTAACCATTGCAGAAACCTGGTTGTTAAGTAGTTTAGAGGTGGAGTTAGGTGAACACGTCGATTGGGCTCGTCAGTCAAATCGGTTTCGCTTGGTGTTAGCAGAAGCTTATTCCAATGTGATTCGCCACGCCCATCGAGAGCAACCTGGTTTACCTGTTTTACTCCGGTTAGATCTGCAAGATCGTGATGTGGCTTTGGAAATTTGGGATTATGGAACAGGCTATGAAGTTGATGATTATAATGCTCCTATTCCTGAAGCTAAACAAGAAAGTGGTTACGGCTGGTTGATTATGACTCGATTAATGGATCGTGTTGATTATCAATTACAGATTGATGGTCGTAATTGTCTCAAATTAGAAGCCAGTTTACCCAATAAATCTTAATAGGGTATAAATAAAATAATACTGAGAATCCTGTCAATGTGGTGCGAGCGTCCTCGCTCGCTTTTTTGTTTCAATTAAACCCAAGAAACCGGGTTTCTCTAGTTCATCTGTTGCCGGAAATGAGTGAGGTGAAGAAACCCGGTTTGTCTGGTTCATTGATTAAGTTTTCGTTGCCATTCTGCATCTATTTTGGCAGATTGTTCGATTTCTTGTTCAATTAAGTCCTTTTCACTTGTATAGGCTAAATCTCCCTCTGTAATAACTTTTTCTGCCGCAAACTCCCGCGCATAATTTAATTTTTGCTGCAATATTTCATCAGGTTGCTCTAAGACTTCCCCTCGTAATTGTCTTTCGACATTCTTGGCTTCAATTTTGCGATTGCGCCATTGAATCCAGAAATAACGAATTAAGGGAATTGCTAAAAATCCGATGCCATAAATCAAGAGAATTGGATAAATGGCTTGGACAAATCCTAAAAATCCTCCTAATAAATTAACTTTGCCAATAGTCGCCGCTTTGGTAAATAAATTACCTAAGACTAATGCACCGACAAAATTAATCATCCCTAGTCCGGTGGCTAAGAGAATTTGACCGGAATCTGCTTCACTAAAACGCCAAAGAGATTCCCGTAAATAGGGCAAAATTTCGTGATACTTTTTTTTCTTGGCTGTTGTTTGTAATTCGGAAAAATGATAGATGATTTGCCCTTGGGGACTGACTTCGGGACGACCATCAAATTTGGCTAATACGGGTAACATATATTCTTCATATTCTAACGCGTAACCTTGGCCTAAGTTATCTAAATAGGGGGCTATTTGTTCGGCGGTAACGGCTCCTTGGTTATTACGAATGACTTTCGCGATCGTTTTCCATCGTCGCTCTTCTAAATCAAAATTGGGGTTGCCATCGCCAAAGAGATATGAGAAAACTGCCTCAAAAAAATTCATCTCTCGACGCTCATCGGGGGAAGTCTTTTGTCGCTTTTGGCGATAATAGGGATCGTCATTCCAGTAAAATAACCAGAAAATATCATCCAACCAAGAAGTAGAGAAAAACCAGAAATTAAACCCAGATTTTTCCCCTCCAGAATTACTATTATTGGAAGAATTAAGGGCAATAATTAAGAGGTATATAGAGAGAAAAATTATAATTAAAGACGCGATCAAGACTAGACCAAAGGAAATGCGAATGAGGTAGAATAAAATACGCCAAATTTTCGCCCACCATTCTTGTAATTGGAGGCGCAAGAATTTATCGCGTAAAATACCTCGAAAGTTTTTAGGGAAGAGGTAAGCTATATCGCCTGATTCTGCGACTTGTAAATGTCCTCCCGCTTCTGACGCGAGGTTTAAAAGTTCTCGTTGCGCGATATTAACATCTAAGCCTGCCTTCACCGCGACATCTCCCACTGTAACCCGATAGTTGAGTTGTTCGACGGCTTGCATGACAGTAACATTCGGAGCCATGCTTTTTCCTCAATGCAAATAGTAAGTCTTTGCTTTCTAGTATAACTCAAGTTCCTGGTGGGCTTGAGAAACTGGGTTTCTTTACTAAGTCACCAACATCGCGGGGGGAAGCCTGATCGCGCTTTTTCTTTTTTTTCCTTTTTGATCTTGACTTATCTGACGAAGTTTGATATAATTAAGCACGAAATTTATAACGTTTCGTCAGGTAAGCCGCGATCGAGTAAGATAAAGAAACCGGGTTTCTTAAGGAAAAGCCTTGCCTGATATGAGTATTTTGGGTCAATAAACCCTGTTTCTGTGTGAGTCTTTGTTAAGAAACTGAGATGTTGAATCCCAGATAATGTAAAGTATAAAAACACCCATCCATCCTAATCACCAACGAATATGCCCAGAACACAAAAAAATGATAACTTTATTGACAAAAGCTTTACGGTAATGGCAGATATTATTCTCAAAATTCTGCCAACTAACAAAAAATCAAAAGAAGCCTTTGCTTATTACCGTGATGGAATGTCGGCTCAAGCTGATGGTGAATACGCGGAAGCCTTAAAGAATTATAATGAAGCATTGACTTTAGAAGACGACCCCAATGATCGCAGTTATATCCTCTACAATATTGGCTTAATTCATACCAGTAATGGGGAACATGAAAAAGCTCTGGAACTTTATCAAGAAGCATTGGATCTAAATCCGAGAATGCCCCAAGCGTTGAATAATATTGCTGTTATTTATCATTATCAAGGGGAAAAGGAAAAAGACTCCGGAAATGATGAGGTAGCAGAGGATTTGTTTGATCAAGCGGCTGAATATTGGAAAGAGGCGATCCGGTTAGCTCCTAATAATTATATTGAAGTCCAAAACTGGTTGAAAACTACCGGACGCTCTAACGCCGATGTCTTTTTCTAAATGAACAAATTAAGGAAGAAGGAAGAAGGAAGAAGGAAGAGGGAAGAAGGAAGAAGGAAGAAGGAAGAAGGAAGAGGGAAGAAGGAAGAAGGAAGAAGGAAGAAGGAAGAAGGAAGAAGGAAGAAGGAAGAAGGAAGAAGGAAGAAGGAAGAAGTAAATAAATCTTTAATTCCCAATCCCCATTTCCCAGTCCCCATTCCCCATTCCCTATTCCCCATTACCCATTACCCATTACCCATTATGAAGATAGATAAAGAACAAGTACACAAAGTAGCCCATCTGGCCCGACTGGAATTAACTCCAGAAGAAGAGGAAAAATTTACTACTCAATTAAGTAGTATTCTGGATTATTTTGAACAGTTAAGCGAACTCGATACGAGCCAAGTTAAACCCACTACGCGCGCGATCGATGTGAGTAATATCACGCGGGTCGATAAATTAGAACCCTTTGCTAATTTAGAAGGAATTTTCGCGTGTGCTCCAGAACAAGATGGTGAATTTTTCCGCGTTCCTAAAATTCTTTAGGAATGAAAATTTAATAAAGTAGTGCAGGCATCTTGCCTGCTTTCGGGCACTTATGGGCGAAAAGACCAACCCAATAGTCAAGTTATTAAATTTCCATTCCTTAACTATTAAACATCTCCTAAAAATCGGATCAATGGCAGGGTTAGCCTACCCTACAGTAGTTTATGGAGATGTCTATTCTATCGAACTAAGGCATGAAGAAAAGAAAAGAGAGGAATCCTTGTTTTCTAGGAGATTTCTGCTTTCCTAATCGTATTTTTCCTGTGAACTTCTCTCTTTTCTTTCCTCTGTCTATTCTGTGCCTTTGTGGTTCATTTCATTATTCTGATGGGATTGTCACCCAGGCAGATCACACCCCTTAAAGGACGCGTAAACTACTGGCAACGGTATCGAGAAACTCCATCTGGCAAATTTCGCCGATCGCGCTGTGAAAATTTCCTTCCTTAACATCGTGAGTCACTATCACAATTTCGGCTAAATTGCCATGAAATCCCGTTTGCACAATTGACTCAATACTGACATGATGATCCCCAAAAATTGTCCCTAGTTTGCCAATTACCCCGGGCATATCTTTGGTAAGAAAACGAGCATAAAAACGAGTGACAAGTTCTTCCATCGGGGCAATTTTGCAATAATGTTGATGGGCACAACTTAATAAAGGATGGGGTATGGGTTCCGTTTCTGTTTGCAAAATTGCTGTGATATTCATAATATCAGCAACTACCGCGCTGGCCGTTGGTCCGGCTCCTGCCCCTCGTCCATAAAACATTACTTGTCCGATGGGATCTCCTTCAAATAAAACGGCATTAAAAACATCATTAATACTCGCTAAAGGATGGGTTTTCGGAACTAATGTGGGATGGACTCTTAGGGATAAAATTTCCTCCTCAACCCCCTCTAACCTCTCTGTGCCAAGGGCAGAAGAAGAGGGAATTGTATTCGCGATCGTGCTCCGCACGGCCCGGTGGGCTATCGCTAATAATTTAATGACAAAACCCAGTTTATCTGCATAGGCAATATCAGAGGAGGAAACGTTAGTAATCCCTTCGCGATAAACTTCCTCTAATTTAATGCGACCATTAAATGCTAAAGACGCGAGAATTGCCAATTTATCCGCGGCATCATAACCTTCTACATCGGCTGTGGGATCTGCCTCTGCATAACCTAATTTTTGGGCATCCGCGAGGACATCGGCAAAATCAACACCCTCCGTTTGCATTCTCGTTAGGATATAATTAGTCGTACCATTGACAATGCCTGTAACACTTTTAACGCGATTTGCCCCTAAAGATTGTTTCAGAGTTTGAATGATAGGAATACCGCCACAAACCGCGGCTTCTAACATTACATAAACCCCTTTTTCATTAGCCGCGGTAAAAATTTCTGAGGCAAACCTAGAAATAACCGCTTTATTAGCCGTAACAATGTGTTTTCCGTGAGAAATAGCTTTCAAAATTAGGGATCTCGCGGGTTCTAACCCCCCCATTACTTCTACGATAATATCTACATCGGGATCTGTTACGATCGCGTCTAAATCCGTTGTGAAGAGATGATCGGGAATAGGGAAAGAACGAGATTTGGCGCGATCGCGTACCCCCACACGAGTAATTTCTAAATCTTTTAAGAGGGGATGACGGTTTTGGGGAGAGAGTAAAATCTCCGCGGTTCCCCCTCCGACAGTCCCTAAACCGAGCAAACCTATTTTTATAGTCACAATGATGATCCTTAGAAAATTAATTAACTCAAAATAATTCTATAATAAAAAGCTGAGATCAAAATAAGTGTTCATAAAGACAGTTTACCGGTTTTCTGAGAAATTGTCGATTGGGATTTAGCACCTTCTTATGACGTTGTTTGAAAGTAGTTAACAAAATTGTAGCCTTTTTTTCAAAACTGTATAACCCGATTATTCGGTAGGGGCGGGTTAACCAGTATTAAGGTTATGTAGAGAAGATATCGAGGTGCATCTCAAAGGAGCAAAAAAAACTGTAGTGGGAGCGGAGAGATCCCTAGGGATCTAATGGGGATCTCTCCGCTCCCACTACCAATTTACAAAAATGAAATGCTCCCAGATATCGGTGAAAGATCCCCTACTCATTTTAATGTTTTCTGTCAGGAAATAATTTACACTCTCTGACTGTGGGTAGATTAACTTCATTAATTCTCGAAGTAAGAAACCGATCCATCCATCCTTCAAAATAAACACGATTCGCCTTTTTTTGTTCCGGCTCATTCGTATTAATCGGATAAGGCGCTAACCCGATAATAGCCGCGGTTGTCACACAATACATTGACTTTTGGAAAGTTTGACAAATTTGCACTCGCAAATCATCTTCCCCCCGACAACTTTTACGATAAACATTATGTAAATAATCAGGGAGATAATGTCTCATATCTTGCATTAATTGAGTCGGTGGAATACCGGCACCGCCAATGGGTAAAGGATCGGCGTATAATGCACCATAGGTAAAATCTTTTTGTTCATCGGGAATTTGATGGGCTTGGGCATTATAAGAAACAGTGCCGAAAAAGGCTGTGCCTCGGAAGAAAACAGCCTCTACATAGGGGACTCCTGTATCCATTAAAAAGGTTAATTTCGCCGATGCCGGAATAATATCATAAACTTGATCTCGAATTTTGACACTATAAGTAATGGGTTTATTCGCGTCCGCAACTAATGCGGCTAAAATGTGATTAACTACATCTGGAATTGATTTTATCTCTCCGCGATCGTAACGATCTGATAAGGAAATGAACATATCACTCATTACCCGCCAAAATTGTCCTAATCCACTATAATAAGCTAACACTCGGACTTGTTCGGGTAAAAAGTCGGGAAAGAGTTTGTTAAGGCCTAACATGAGAAAATTGTTTTTTAGTTTTGCCGCGATCGCGTTCTCTGCCAACTGCAAAAACTGAGGGGAATCTAAATAAGAATCTAAACCACCGCCCCCATGCCAAAGCATCGTTCGCATACAATATTCCGCATATTCAAAATTGATGCGATCATGCCACCAATGTTTTAATAATTTATCAATAGTAATCTCCCCATTAAAGTATTTAAAAAAGGGAAATAACTCTAAAAATTGATGTTCCGCGATATAGATAAGATTACGCGAATAGGCATCCAAAACAATGCCATAACTCTTGAGAATACCCACAACTTCAATCACATTTTCTGGGGTATCAGCTAATAAAGCTTGGCCTGACTCTAAACGATCAATATACTCAGCTAAGGGATGAATAGAAGGAGTTAATGGTGTGGTTGTCATTAGTTTAATACCCTAGGTTAATCGTATTTTTTATCGGATGAATTTTCTCGGATAAGCGATCGACGCATTTAAACCGAATAAAGTAGGACAGGCATCCTGCTTGTCACCAGATCCAAAACCTGTGTTACAGGCAAGATGCCTGTTACACCTTGTCACAGGCAAGATGCCTGTGTTACTAATAGTCACAGGCAAGATGCCTGTTGCACCTTGTCACAGGCAAGATGCCTGTGCTACTAATAAGAATTAAAAATGGGTAACAGCTTAAGCAGTCTGGGGGATGAAAACCTGACTAATTTTAGTCAAAGCCTCTTTATAGGACTAAAAAAGTTATGCTTTATGGACTACAATTAGGCTATACCAATCCTATTTCAATTGTAATATTTTTGTAGGGGCAATCCCCCCGTGGTTGCCCCGATTGATTAGGGGTAGGCACTCTGACTCTACCCCTACTTTTTACCACAACCTATTTATGATTGCTATATTAAGTATCTATAGCAATTCCAATTGAGATGTAAATGCAGGGCTCTGAGCCCGTCACAGGCAAGATGCCTGTGCCACAAGTTTTACTTCTGAAATGGAAACACTATAAATTAAATAATCTGGTAGTAGGAGCATCCTACCGATTATAAGTGGCATTTTTTCCTGTAATTGGTATGAGATGAGGCCAAATAGATACTTTTTAGCTGTTGATGGCAGAAATTAATTTCCGGGTAAATTTCCCAGACTTTGAGAAACCAATTTGCTCGGAGCCACTGTCATCACCATTTCCCTCGTTGTTTTTTCTGTAAGAGAAACTAAAGTTGATGGTGCTACACCTAAAACAACAATAATCACCGCGAGGATCATAGAAGGAATACGATCGCGCCATCGAACTGAAGGTAAATTTATCACCAAATCAGAGAGACGGCCAAAAAACACGCGATTAATCATTATTAAAAAATATACCGAAGTCAAACCCGTTCCGATCATACAAAGTAAAGTAGGCACGGGAAAAACTCCAAGACTACCACGAAACACCAAAAACTCCGCGATAAACCCAGCCATTCCGGGGATACCCGAACTTGCCATTACCCCAACAATCATTAAACTACCAATGACAGGTAAACCGCGCTCCGGGTTTAATAACCCCTTGAGAATATCAATATCACGACTACCCGACTTGCGATAAACCACCCCCACACAGAGAAACATCAGCCCAGAAATTAAACCATGACTCACCATTTGTAAAACCGTACCCAAGAGACTCAAAGGAGTCGCGGCCGCACTTCCTAATAAAATATAACCCATGTGGGCAATAGAGCTATACGCGACCATTTTTTTCATATCTTTTTGCGCGATCGCGCAACTAGCACCATAAAGGGTACTAACAACGGCCCAACTCGCTAACCAAGGTGCGACAAATTCCCACGCGTCAGGAAACAAACATAACCCATAACGTAATAAGCCATAGGTTCCCAATTTTAACAAAACACCCGCCAACAATACCGAAATCGGAGTAGAAGCCTCAACGTGAGCATCAGGCAACCAAGTATGAAAAGGGACCAAAGGAATTTTAATCCCAAACGCGATCAAAATTCCCACCAGTAAAACAATTTGAGTTTCTAAAGGAATACTCTTGGTATCCAAAGAAATCAAATCAAAACTGGTACTATGACTGAGGAAAACCACCCCTAAGAAACACGCGAGGAGAATAATACCAGACAGCGCGGTATAAATAAGAAATTTCGTAGCCGCGTAACCTTTTTTCGCCCCTCCCCAAATACCAATCAAGAGATAAAGGGGGATAAGTTCCACCTCATAAAACAGGAAAAACAAAAGCAAATTTTGAGCCAAAAATACCCCGTTAACGCCTCCAATTATGATAAGAATTAAAGAGTAATAAAAACGAGGACGTTGTATAGATTCATCAGTGCTATAGATAGCAATTCCACTTAAAAGCGTATTTAAAAGCACCAAAGGTAACGATAAACCATCAACACCAAGACTATAATTAATACCTAAAGTTGGTATCCAGGGCAGAAATTCCGAAAATTGTAAACCACTTACTTGCGGTTCAAATTGAATCCCTAAAAACACCGATACCAAAAATCCGAGCAAAGAAACCGCGATCGCGCTTTGACGAACAAATTTAGTCGAAAGCGAACCCGGCCAAAAACCAATGAGAATCGCCCCTAAAATGGGTATCCAGATTAACGCACTCAGCATTGACTAAATTTAACCCCTCTTAAACCACTTTTAACCCTATCATCCAGAGTACCGCGAAACGAGATTTCTGTAAATTCTTGCCCCTAAAGATATTTACCTATTATACCCCTTGAAAATTTTATGTTTTGGATTTTAGATTTTAGATTTTGGATTTTGGATTTAAAGAATGATAACCTGTTGACTTTGAATAAAAATTAAAAGATAATGCAATTAGTCTTTATTAATGTAAAAGTTTCCTCTGTGCCTCTGTGCCTTGGTGGTTAATTTTACCAAAAAAACTCTATTTATTACTGTAAAAGTTTCCTCTATGCCTTTGTGCCTTTGTGGTTCATTTTACCAAAAAATCAGCAATGGATACAATTCAACTAACAGCTATTCGCGGTTACGGTTATACAGGATACTTACCCGAAGAACAAACTTTAGGGCAATGGTTTGAAGTCGATGCCACCCTTTGGGTGGATTTATCCCAAGCTGGCAAAAGTGATAATATTGCCGATACCGTTGATTATCGTCAAACGATCGCGATCGTTCAAGATACGATCAGAAATGCCAAATTTGCCTTAGTGGAAAAACTCGCCGACGCGATCGTGACATCAATATTAGAAAAACAAACCCTAGTTAATCAAGTCAAAATCAAACTAACCAAACTCGCGCCCCCTATCCCCGACTTCGGCGGCCAAATCACCATTGAAATTATCAGGGGTAATGGGTGATGGGGAATAGGGAATAGGGAATGGGGAATGGGGAATGGGGAATGGGGACTGGGGACTGGGGACTGGGGACTGGGGACTGGGGAGATGGGCTTCCTTCTTCCTTTGTGCCTTTGTGGTTTATTACTTCTTCCTTCTTCCTTCTTCCTTCTTCCTTCTTCCTTCTTCCTTCTTCCTTCTTCCTTCTTCCTTCTTCCTTCTTCCCTCTTCCTTCTTCCTTCTTCCTTCTTCCTTCTTCCTTCTTCCCTCTTCCTTCTTCCTTCACTATTACCACTTGAGCAAATTAAACTCTTCCATATCAACCGTATTACGATTACGATAGATAGTCAAAATGATCGCCAAACCCACAGCCGCTTCAGCCGCCGCAACGGTAATAACAAAAACGGTAAAAACTTGGCCCTTAATCCCTTGAGGATCAAGATAATTAGAAAATCCCATCAAATTGAGATTAACAGCATTTAACAGTAACTCAATCGACATCAAAACTCGCACCGCGTTCCGACTGGTAATTAAACCATAAATGCCAATACAGAAAAGAGCCGCAGCTAATAACAGAAAATACTCAAGATGTAATTGCATAATAACCTTAATTGCTCCTAATTCCTCAACTTTAGACAATCAATAGATAAACAAAGGGGCTAGTTAGGATCTCCAACCCTGTTTCTCTGTACTTAATTTTGACAACTAGCCACTGGAGTGATACGCTTTCTTGAAAGGACACGGCAGTGCCGTGTCCCTACTTTTCAGAATTGGTATAGGATATTTTTACTTCAAGCAAAAATATCCTATTTCAACTAAAAAAATCAGGTATTGCCAACCCGATAATTAACTTTTAGCCGAAGATTCACCCGCAATAGAAGCTACTTCACGGGGACGCTCAGGCAAAGTCAAAACAGGAGCTTGATTCTTTTTAGTTAATACCTCATCGGGCAAATAATCACGACGAGCTAAAACGATCGCGCCTACCATTGCCATTAACAAAAACACCGAGGCTAATTCAAAAGGCAATAAAAAGTCAGTAAAGAAATGCTTACCAATTTTGACAATAGCACCTTCTCCCCCAGGTAGAGCCGAAGAAACAGCCCAAGGAGTTGATAAAACCATTGCACCCAAAAGGCCAAACAAACCTAAACAAACGATCGCGGTAGCAATTTGACGAATCCAAAAATTAGGCAAATTGCGGAAATTTTCTTTTTTGTTCACCAACATAATCGCGAACAAAATCAAGACATTAATCGCACCGACATAAATCAAAATTTGGGCCGCTGCGACAAAATCAGCATTAAGCAAAAGATACAATCCCGCGATGCTGATAAAGACACCACCGAGCAAAAAAGCCGAATAGACAATATTAGAGAAAAGGACAACACCCAATGCTGCACCAATCATCATTACGGCTAATATGCCAAACGAAACAAGTTGAACCCCTTCGCCTAGATTCACGTTTTTTTTCCTTTATTTTAATGGGAATGGCTAATCGGGAATGGCTAATCGGGAATGGCTAATCGGGAATGGCTAATCGGGAATGGCTAATCGGTGATGGGAATTGGGGATTAGGGATTAGGGATTAGGGATTGGGGATTGGGGATTGGGGATTAGGGAAGATTCCTTCTTCCTTCTTCCTTCTCCCTTCTCCCTTCTCCCTTCTCCCTTCTCCCTTCTCCCTTCTCCCTTCTCCCTTCTCCCTTCTTCCTTCTTCCTTCTTCCTTCTTCCTTCTTCCTTCTTCCTTCCTTATTCCCCATTACCTAAATTACTTTTCCATCTTTTCCAGAATTTCTTCAGAGCGCAAACCGGCACGACGTTCGGTATAAGAAACCTCATGGGGATCAATCACACCCTTGGGTAAATAAGCAAATTCGCGCTGAGGGCTAACCATTGGATCATCCGTTACCTTATAAGGTAAACGACCCAAAGCCACATTGTCATAATTTAATTCGTGACGCTCATAGGCAGCTAATTCATATTCTTCTGTCATAGAAAGACAATTAGTAGGACAATATTCTACACAATTGCCACAGAAGATACAAACTCCGAAATCAATACTGTAGTGCTTTAGTTGTTTCTTCTTGTTTTCCTTGTTAAATTCCCAATCAACTACAGGGAGGTTAATGGGACAAACTCGGACACAAACTTCACAGGCAATACACTTGTCAAATTCAAAGTGAATACGTCCCCGAAACCGTTCCGAAGGAATCACTTTTTCGTAAGGATATTGAACCGTTATGGGACGACGGCTCATGTGATCAAAGGTAACGGCTAGGCCTTCACCGATATATTTAGCCGCTTGTAGCGTCTCTTTGGCGTAATCGCCCACTTGGTTGAGAAATTTTAACATGGTGCTCTCTCTCACTTGTGTTGAAAATTAGGGATTTTAGACTTTCGACTTTAGAACACAAAAATGAGCTAAAATCTCAAATCTAAAATCTACAATTGGTTTACCCACCAAACGCGACAGGAAAGGCAAGCTTGAGGGCTGCTGTTAATAGCAAATTCACCAGCGCGATCGGAAGTAAAAACTTCCATCCCAAGTTGAGCAACTGGTCAATACGAACGCGGGGAAGGGTCCAACGGAGTAAAATCGCGAAAAATAGCAATAAATAGGCCTTAAATAAGGTCATCGTAATGCCAAGGCTTCCCGTAATTACCTGCACCCAGGGAGTCGTTTCACTCACACCCAACCAACTTGCCAGTTGTCCAACGGAAATGGGGGACTCCCATCCGCCTAGGTACAACACCGCGATAATGAGGCAAGATAAAACGAGATTCACATAGGAGGCTAAGTAATACAGAGCAAACTTCATCCCTGAATACTCGGTTTGATATCCTGCCACCAATTCTTCTTCAGCTTCAGGGAGATCAAAGGGTAAGCGTTCACATTCCGCTAAGGCCGCGATCCCGAAGATGACAAAACCGACTGGTTGACGCCAGATATTCCAACCGAGAATGCCATAGCCTGATTGTTGTTGAACAATATCAATAGTGCTGAGACTATTGGACATCAGCACTACAGCTAAGACGGCTAAAGCCAAAGGAATCTCATAACTAAGAGATTGGGCCGCGGCGCGTAGTCCTCCCAAAAGGGAATACTTATTATTAGAAGCATAGCCTGACATGAGCAGGCCAATGGGTTGAATACTGGAGAGCGCGATCCATAGAAAAATCGCGACACTCAAATCAGTGATGATCAGATTCTGTCCAAAGGGAATAATTAAATAGGACAGAAACACGGGCACTGAAACAATAATCGGGCCCAAGGTAAAGAGAAAGCTATCTGCTTGTGCGGGTACGATGTCTTCTTTGAAGACAAGCTTCAAACCATCCGCGATGGGAGCTAAGACACCTAAAGGGCCAATAAATTCTGGACCGATCCGCTGTTGTGCCGCGGCTGAAATTTTCCGCTCTAGCCATACGGAGATCAGTACCCCTACCGTTGCGCCTACAATCATTAGGAGCATCGGTAAAGGCAACCAAATGACTTTGGCAATATCGGCGGGTAAGCCCAAACTGGTGAGGGCTTCGAGAAAACTTCGTTGTAAGTCTATTCCTGCGTTCATTTGTGGAGCCAAATAGCCATCAGTTGTTTATTGTGATACGGTGCGAGACCGAATGGACTTTCAAGGAGAGTTTTTATTGACCCGATCCTATCTAAAGATGTTTCAATATTTTACCGGGATTCGTGGCTCCTTAGAGCGTCTTTCTATTTGAAAAGGTTATAGGTGATCGGGAATTGGTGATAGGTGATGGGTGATGGGTAATGGGTAATGGGTGATGGGTGATGGGTGATGGGTGATGGGGGATTGGTGATTAGGGATGGGTGATAGGTGATAGGTGATAGGTGATAAGGGATTGGTGATAGGTGATAGGTGATAAGGGATTGGTGATAGGTGATAAGGGATTGGTGATAGGTGATAAGGGATTGGTGATGATGAAATTTTTGTTGTCCCCCATTCCCTTATTCCCCATTCCCTATTCCCTATTCCCCATTCCCTATTCCCTATTCCCTATTCCCTATCCCTATTCCCTATTCCCTATTCCCCAGTCTACGGAGTCCGTTCATTCATGGGGATGTAGGGCTCGTTGTGGGTTCCGGTATAAATTTGGGTGGGACGGAATATGCGGTTTTGCTCTAGTTGTTCTTTCCAGTGGGCTAACCATCCCGCGACGCGCGCGATCGCGAATATCGGAGTAAATAAGTCCGTAGGAATGCCTAACTTGCGATAAACCAACCCGGAATAAAAGTCTACATTAGGATAAATTCCTTTATGGCCTAATTTTTCCTCTACCGCGTCTTCCAGAGCTAAGGCAATTTCATAATATTTATCGCCACCAAACTTCTCAAATAGCTTTTCGGCTAACTCTTGTAAGATCGTCGCGCGGGGATCTTTAACTTTGTATTCCCGATGCCCAAAACCCATAATCTTGGTTTTCTTATCCAACATACTTTGTAGATAGGGTTTGACATTCTCCACGGAACCAATTTTCTCTAATAGCTCGATCACATCTTCATTAGCGCCTCCATGTAATGGTCCAGCTAATGTACCCACCGCGGACGCGACGACTGCATAGGGATCTGTCAGAGTAGAGGCTGTTACCATCGCCGAAAAGGTAGAAGCATTGATCGTATGCTCGGCATGGAGTGTCAAACAGACATCAAAGACATGAGCCGCGAGGGGATCGGGTTCCCGCTCTGTGAGCATATATAAGAAGTTGGCAGAATAGTCTAAAGCATCTTTGGGTTGTACGGGGTCGTTTCCATTTCGCATTAATTGGAACGCGGCAACCATTGTGGGAATTTTGGCTAATAGTCGCACCACTGCTTCCCGAATGTATTCGGGATCGGCTAAGGCGCGACGGGAGTAAAATAACCCTAATGCCGCGGCGGAGGCTTGCAGGGAGTCCATCGGGTGTCCGGTTTCGGGAAAGCATTTCATCATGTCCCGAATACGGTACTTGATCCGACGGTGGTAACGGATCTCGTGCTCAAACTCGGTGAGCTCTTCTTGGGTGGGCAGTGTTCCCCATATTAATAAGTAGGCACTTTCGAGGAAGGTACTTTTGGCGGCTAATTCTTCGATGGAAATTCCTCGGTATTCGAGTACCCCTTTCTGTCCATCAACGTAGCTGACGCTTGATAATGTCGCGGGTACCCCTTCTAAACCGGGTTTAAATTCACTAACAACGGTCATAATGGCACTTTCTGTGTGAGTGGATTATTTCTGAGGCTACATTACCAGAAACCTTGATTATGTCGCTGTTTTGACAAAAATTAACCTTGCCGCCTGCCCACCCCTTTAGGGGTGGGAGTGTCAAAAGATTGATATTTAGGGTTTGTCAACCGATGAAAAATTTGGGCGCAGTGAGCCAAAAGATTTCGCTCTTACCTACGATCGAACCGGTTTCGGGTAAGTTTAATCCGATGATTCCTGCTTTTTTGAGGAGGATTACTCCTTTTGTTTCTCCCCAGATCAGGGTTTCGGCCCATTGGGATAAGTTGGGTTCATGGCCTACGATCGCGATTTCTTTTACTCCTTTCTCGCGGGTTATTTCTAACCAGGTTAACCAGTTTTTGATATCCCCTTCGGGTGCTAACGCGCTAAATTCTTCTAATTTACTACTTAACCCTTCTTCTAGGAGTATTTGCCCTGTTTGACGCGCTCTTACTAGGGGACTTGTCAGGATGATGTCAAATTTAAGACTTAATTCTTTGAGCCGTTGGGCAATTCTTCGTGTCTTACGATCGCCTTCTTTGGTTAAGGCGCGATCGGCATCTTTGCTGCATTCTGCGGGATCTACCGCGATACCATGACGAATAATATAAAGATTTATTTCTGACATTTTACCCACCTTGATTTTATCCGATTTTTCTGTAATCTCTGTCCTGAGATTATAGCACATTTTTTCGCAATTGATGTGATTAAATTTAAGGACAATGACAACGGGTTGTTGTATAACAAGATTTTCCTGGCCAATTGTGTTGACTATTTTTATGGGAATTTTTATTACCCTCTTGACAAGTCACTTTTTCTTCACATATTGCAGATCGGGGAAATACTCCTAAATTTTGAATCTCGACTTTTACCATTAATTCCCCTTCTTCAAGGATGTTTTCATTTTCGTTTTCCTTTTGTTGGATAGCATACTTTAATTGATTTTCTCCCTCTAATACGGACAAAGATTGGTTTCGGTGACGGCTATCTAAGCCGAAATCAAATCTTTCGGAAAATTCTCCACTTTCATAATTTCTATCTGTGTAAGGATAGGGATTATTTTCTATACCAGATGTGACATTCTTAATGATTACTCTCCGGTTAGAATTTGGGGATGTTGTGGAAGATTTCAATCGTCCTTTAGGAAGGTTTCCTGTGATGACTGTACCGGGGCATTGCCCCACATATTCGACTTGTTTAAATTTGACTAAATTGGCATCTAAACTATTTTCATTTCTGACTATAATTTGAGCTTTATTTTGGGATTCGACTCCCCTGACTTGGGATAGTATTACCCCAAGACTTGTCCCTAAGATTATTGTGATTGTTTGGCAATAATTTGTGTTCATTTTTTGAGATAAAATTGTATTAACTGAAGAATACCTGCGCCATTTTGGGTAGGTTGGGTTGAGGGATATTTAACCCCCTTGAAGATGTTGGGTTTTGTGCCTCAACCCAACCTACAAATAGATGTTGGGTTTTGTGCCTCAACCCAACCTACAAATAGATGTTGGGTTTTGTGCCTCAACCCAACCTACAAATAGATGTTGGGTTTTGTGCCTCAACCCAACCTACTTTTCAAGGAAGATGTTGGGTTTTGTGCCTCAACCCAACCTGGGAATAGATGTTGGGTTTTGTGCCTCAACCCAACCTACGAATAAAGGATTTACTGAATTAAGAAACCCGGTTTCTGGCCTGAATCTGTTGGCCTCACAAATTTGAGTTAAGAAACCGGGTTTCTACCCCGATATCGGTTGGGAGAAATAACTGACTTAAGAAACCCGGTTTCTCTGTCAATCTTATTTTACTTAAAGATAACCCGATCGCGCCACTTGTCTACAACCTGTTGACTTATCCCAGAAACTCGTTGTTTGACATCCTCTAAAGAGGTAAAGGGTTTGATTTGTCGTGCTTGAATAATCTTTTGCGCGGATTTCTTAGCTACTCCGGGTAATTTTTCTAATTCCCCTTGACTGGCTGTATTAATATTAATGGGAGATAGGGGCAAATTATCTAATTTTGTCGTGGGAGAGGATGATACAACTTTTGGGGAAGGACATTCTTTCATGTGGAGGTAGGCATCTTGCCTGCCATCGATTTTTTCTTTAATTCTGCTGGGTAATCCTAAACTGGCATTAGTATAAATTCGATTAAATTCCTGTTCAAAATGGGCGGCTACTATGGGATTTTCAATCACTAACAAGGTTTCATCATTATTATGATTCGCGGCAATAGACCAATTATGGGAACCCGTAATCACGGTTTTACCATCCAAAACGGCAAATTTATGATGTAATAAATCTCCCTTGGCTAAATTAGGAACTCCGACGGTAGATATCGGCTTTTTCCAAGGTTTATTATCCGGCTCTACACGACATTTTTCTGGATAAGTGACTCCCATCATATCTAAGGCTTCACTGTAGGAACGATAAGCAAAATTTTTGTCGATTAAAACGCGTATAGGCATCCCGTTTTGGGATGGTTTTTCGAGAATATTCGCCAACCGTTGCTCGGAAAAGACAAATAAGGCTAAATCTACGGATTTTTTTCCATTGGCTAAAGTTAAACCAATTAAACCATTAACGCTTTCTTCCCAAGGCTGTTTCGTTGATGTTGGCGAAAATTGGATCGCGACCTTGCTTTTGCCAATATTAACACTTTGTACAGGTCGAAATGTCTTTTTTATTCCAAATTTACTATCCTTTTTTGCTGCGATACCACTTCCCCACATCTCATTAAATTCTTGGGTAAATAATCGCGCTAATTCTGGACTTTCGATCTTGAGTAAATTATTAGAATTTCCCCGGCTTTCGGGACTGGCAAAATCTCCATGTATATCACTGGTGGTAAAATTAGCTGATGTGACTATTACCCTTTTATTATCGACTACGATAAATTTATGGTGCATTAAATCACTGCCCCGCGAACCGTCTGCGCGATCGTCAATAATAGGAATACCGCCATTTTCTAAAATGACTAAAGCATCCCCCTGTTGAATTTCCTCTTGACTTAACTTGCCATCTTTATTTGTGTCCACGAGTTTGATAAACTCATTATAACGATCGCGTTCTCGCGGAGGAAACTTGGCTAACTCAGTCGCGGAGAAGGTACTCCAGGGACGACGGTAGGTATTTTCTACTATGACTCGTACCTTGACCCCGGCTTGGCGACGTTGAAGCAACGCGTGAGAAATTTTCGGTAAACGTAGCTCTTGAACGGCCACATCAACGGTAAACTGAGAAGAGGTAATCGTATCAATGATCACCTGTTCCAAATTATCACCGGGACGGGTTTGTTGTCGATAGGGTTCTGTATAAGTGGAACTTTGGGACTGGTTGAAATAAACCTGTACTAAGGGATCTTGAGGAATAAACGCCTGAGTCAGGGATGTCTTCTGGGGACAGCCCGTAAGACTCAAGAGTAAAAGTAACCCACAAGTTAGAGGTAAAGGCGAAACAGTCTTCACGGAGAAAGTTAAAATTTCTTATCGTTGTTTTCGGTTTTCAGGTTCAAACTTATCTCATAATAAAGTTATCCCATACTCATGTTCTTCTTAAAGAAGCAAAACATTGTATTTGATCCGATCGCGTCGATGCCCAAAAGCATCTTGTGGTAGGGATCGCACCTCACACCAATGCTTTTATGACGAAACGAAAAATGATTTTTCCGTGTGGTCACAAGGGCTATGGAAAACTTTGCCGCCGCTGTCTCCAAGAGCGTATCGCACAAGAGCAAAAAGTTCAAGTCCTTGCGGAAAAAAGAAATAAAAAACAAGAGTGGGAATCCTCCTTTGCCCACGATATTATTGATCTTCGAGGATTGCCCGATCATGTGGTAGTTAAGGCACGCACTATTCTAGCTGCTTTACATCAACAGAAGAGTTACAGAGAATTTGGCGGTAAACGACTTCGCCATAACCGTTTGATTATTAGTATCCCTGTAACACGAAACTACAGAATGTTATGTGAAGATCATGGCTCTTATTTAATTCCTCAAAGGGTTTTATCCCATGAAGATTACAATGTCTGTAAACCGGGTGGTTAATGAAACTGTTAATGAAAAATGAAGTTTTAAATTTTATCGAGATCCTATGATTAGAACTAGCTCATGCAAATTTACTTAGACTATAGCGCGACTACTCCTCCTCGTCGAGACGCGATAAGGGTGATGGAAAAGGTGTTGAGACAACAATGGGGCAACCCATCGAGTTTGCATGAGTGGGGACAACGGGCCGCGACGGTGATGGAAGTGGCACGGATGCAGGTGGGTAGTCTGATTAAGGCTCAAGCGGAGTCCATTATTTTTACTGGGGGGGGGACGGAAGCGAATAATTTGGCTATTTTGGGAATGGCTCGACGTTATCGTGTCCCTCAACATCTGATTATTTCTAGTGTTGAACATCCCGCGATCGCGTCTCCTGTGCAATTATTGGAGGAGCAAGGATGGGAAGTCACTCGTTTATCGGTGGATAGAAAAGGTAGTGTTGATCCTTTAGAATTAGAAAGGGCTTTGCGTCATAATACGGTATTAGTTTCGATTATTTATGGTCAAAGTGAAGTAGGTACTTTACAGCCTATTAAAATATTAGGAGAAATGACACGCGCTCATGGGGCTTTATTTCATACGGACGCGGTACAAGCCGCGGGTAGGGTGTCGATTAATGTGCAAGAATTACCGATAGATTTGTTATCCCTTTCTAGTCATAAGATTTATGGGCCCCAGGGGGTTGGTGCTTTATATGTGCGTCCGAATGTGGAGTTATTTCCGTTAATTTTAGGAGGGGGGCAGGAGTTAAATTTGCGATCGGGTACTCAAGGTATCCCGATTATTGCTGGTTTTGGGGTTGCCGCGGAATTGGCTGAAGAAGAAATGAGTGTGGAAATGCCGAGATTAACCAAATTGCGCGATCGTTTGTTTGATTTATTATCGGATGTTCCCTCCTTACTTCCTACGGGTGATCGAATTAATCGACTGCCTCATCATGTTAGTTTTTGTCTGGTAAATCGCGATCGGGCTATTACGGGAAAAACTTTAGTAAGAGAAATGAATTTGGCCGGAATTGGTATTAGTTCTGGTTCGGCTTGTAGTAGTGGGAAGTTAAGTCCGAGTAAGACATTATTGGCGATGGGATATTCGGAAAAAGAGGGTTTAGGGGCAATTCGTTTAACATTAGGATGTGAGACAACGGCGGAAGATATTGAATGGAGCGCGATGGTATTAAAGCAAATTTTAGGGAGAATTAATGCGAAAAGTTTCATGTTAAAAGGATAAATAAAACTCAGGTGAGAAAAGAAACCTGGTTTCTGTCTGGAGATGGTGAGAAAAAATGAGAAGTGTTGAAGAAACCCGGTTTCTGGATTCATTTTTATGGGGATTAATACATAAAAATGGTATTATATTTATACCTATAATTGATGTGATATAGCATTTTTAAAGTAAATGTGGAACGGGCAGAGAGCCCGTCACAGGCAAGATGCCTGTGCCACAAGTTTCACATCTCAAATGCCACAAGTTTCACATCTCAAAGGTCAACACTATATGCGATAATGTCATCATCATTTCTGTCAAATGTGGAACGGGCATCTTGCCCGTCACAGGCAATGAATATCAAAACAGTTGATATTAATATAGGCACAATGAGTGTGCAAGAATTATTATCATTAGTCAATGAACAAACTGAAATTGTTTTGACTGATGGAAGTAAACCTAATTCGCGTTTGTTACCATGTTTATCGACGGCTAAACCCCGCACTTCAGGATTACATCCAGACGCGATCGCAACCAGTGATGATTTTGATGAACCCCTATCGGAAGAATTTGGGATGGGGGAAGAATGAAATTACTATTTGATACTCATACTTTTATTTGGTGGGATAGCAACCGGGCGAAACTTTCCCAAACGGCTTTGACTGTGCTTGAGGATTCTTCCCACATTCTACTCCTGAGTGTTGTCAGTATTTGGGAAATACAAATTAAGCAACAATTAGGTAAACTGACTCTCAATCAACTCTTATCGTTAATCAAAAGAAAGAAAGGAGAATTAAATTATGAAGCAAATCACCGCACTTTTGACTGCATTAGGATTGTCTATTAGTTATCCTGTTTTGGCAAAACCTTCACCCACTCCACCTAAAATTTGTGAAGCATGGAATTTGCATTGTACTTGGATATACGAATCAGTTCTCTATCAGTATCAATGGAAGGGGACAATCTCTCAAATTAAAGATGATATCTTTATCTTCATAGACTCGGACAAGAGTTACATAAAATTTTCTCTTCTTCATGGCAACAATGTAGAAAAATTCTGTGAAGAAGCGGCAAAAATTGAAGGTGCTTCTTCACAGAAAGTCATCGTCAAAGACTGTTTCTTATACTTCCAGAAAAAATGAGAGGAAATATGTCTAAAAAATACTGACGATAAAGAGTTTTGAAGAAACCCGGTTTCTCGACGCGTAGAATATCCCACTCTATCTAAGTTGATAAATAACAGGTCGATACTTAGGTTCAGGGATAAGTTTACCCTGAACTTTAGCAGTTTCTAACCACGCGGCTTTAGCTATTTGGACTTCCGACAATGCTTCTTCAGGTGTTTCCCCAAAAGCAGAGCAATATTTGAGATCGGGGATATCTGCTATATACCCCTCATCTTCCTGGCTATAAAAAATATTGATATGATAATCTTTCATGGTTAATCTTCTCCTAGGGTGAGATTATATTCCTCAATCAGTGATAAAATTTGACGGACTTGATAAGGAGCGACTTCCCCTTTCTTGTTTTGAAGATTAACAAGTTCAGGAATTTCGGGATGATGAAAAATATGATGGCTCCCACTAATTCTAGCTAGGCTGGGATCAAAGGCTTCAATTAATGTTACCATTTCATTAAATTTGATGTTTTTTTGTCCCGATAGTACCTTTTCTAAAAGTTTTTGCTTTTTCCTAGGTAAAAAAACGGCAAGTCTGTTTTGAAGAAACCCGGTTTCTGGGACGCGATCGTGTAATTTAGAAACCGAGTTTCTGTCTCGATATTCTGGGAAAAAATGAGAAGTTTTGAAGACACCCGGTTTCTGGATTGTATCAATGATTATCTAGGAGTTAAAGCTTCCCGAAAAGGGAATTTCCCAGGATTTTTCCGCGCAAGAAATCCTCGTAGTTAAAGATTCTAACTTCGATTGGGTTTCTGGTGTCGCGACTCCCGTTGGAGTCAAATAATGATCTTGTTGAAACCGCCAAACAGCATATTCGGTTCCGGGGCCATAATTACCATTAAATTCACCCGTATAATAACCCAGAGAATTTAAGCGGGTTTGTAGTTTTTGCACGCCCCAACTACTATTTCCCCGTCTCAGTGTTATGAGATATAAGGGTTGAGTTGTTGTTGGTTGCACCACCTGAGTTGTATAATTTTTTAATGCCGCGAGTGTATTCGGATCAGCAATACCTGTTATGGGAAGTCCTCGATCGCGTTGAAACCTTTTTACCGCGTCTTCTGTGTTAGGACCAAAGTATGCGGTGATATTTTCCCTAAAATAATCTAACTGTTTTAACCGTTGTTGTAAGTCTTCTACTTTGGAGCCTGTATCTCCTTGCATCAGACTTCCTAAACTCCCTGGAATACCCGGAATACCTAGATTTTCACTAGGTGGTATATTTTCAGGTGTAACAGGAGGAAAGCGATTAGCTAAACTCACACTAATCGCGTTTAAAGTAGCAGCATCCGCGTATCCATCATTCCGCAAGCGATAATCTTGTTGAAAGTGTTGTACTGCCAGACGAGTACGATTATCATATAAACCCGTCACATTAATCATCCTATCTAAGTAACCTAAATCGGCTAAATTCTGTTGCAAATTAGAAACTTCCTGTCCCCGACTACCAATGGTAAGCACATTTTGAGGAATAGGATTATAACTGGGAATGTTAGGATTATAGGATGAACTGGTTAATAAACCCAATGCCCCCAGAGTTTGTGAGCCAACAATACCATCGGGGTTGAGCCCTTTATCACGTTGAAACCGTTTGACGGCATCCAATGTCTTCTGGCTAAAATTGCCCGTAATGTTTCCATTTGTACTAAAATAGCCAAAATCTCGCAGACGTTGCTGGAGGATTTTTACGTTATTACCACTATCGCCAAATTGCATATCGGCTAACGCGGCATTCGCGAGCACAATCATTGAGATTATCAATGCCACCCGCAATAAAAAAAGGTATGCTTTACTCGACAGTTTTTGCCAGTTTAATCCTTGAAAAATTCTTAACTCTGAGGGTAATTCTTGGGCAAGAGCTAAGTGAAAATATGCTAAAGATTCCATTTTTTTTAGTAACAATTTACAAAAGTAAAGATGTCCGAAAAATGCGGTTCTCCTTTGAGTTAAACACAGTTTTTTCGATATCTCATTCTTGTGATTTCCTGAGTTAACTCTCTTTAACCCGGAACCGCGATCGTTGTCATCTACTAGAATCTTAATCTCTATATTATAGTTTTGTGGGGATCTTTCTCGAATTTCGGGAAATCTTATTTTTCCGTAAAAAAACTTAATTAAGTTGTCTTAACAATAGAAAGTTTTAATAAAAAGGGGCTAAAGAAAAGCAGTTTTAGCCCCCCAGTAGGTTGATAGAAAAACTCACAATGACATGACGCGATCGCAAATTATCGCGGCTACCGCGGCAAACGCGGTAATACCGATACCGACGAGGGGGTGTTGCCCTTGACTAATGGCAAAGGAAGTAATGATTCCAGCACCTAAACCCGCGGTTACAAACGCGGTGAGTAACTCTTGATGAGAATTTTTGTGATACATATTAGCTTCTGGGGTAAAGTCTGTTATCCAACCGTTTTCGGTGTTTTTCAACTTATCACCCTAGAAGATATACTTGTACAACTTTCTCCCCTATTGCAATTAAGCTTTATATTTTGCTAACTTTCTTAACAAAAATGCCCTAGGGAGTTGTAGCGCGATCGGTATTTCCGCCTTTTACCCAACCTTCGAGATCCCCTTCTTTGACTCGTATCCGTTGCCATCTTTTATCCGGGGACTCTTCTAAAACAATAATATCTTCTTTATAACCGACACCTCCGACTCGATTCGCGTCATTATCCGCCTTATCACGCACAATTAAACCGATAGGCTGCGTCACGGTGGCACGATAGGCTCCCGATGGCAACGGTTTCGGAGAGGGAGATGGTGACTCACTGGGGGATTGAGTTGGAGTCGAAGAAGAAGTCGGATTAGGATTTGTGTTTAACTTCGCGCTAGTGGTAGGTTTTTTCGTGACTGTTGGGGAGGCGGGTTTCTTATCATTGGGATAAATGGGTTTTTCGGGTAGCGCGGTTAATTTTGCCGCGAAGTATAATGCCGCGGTGACACTTGCACCCGTCATAATAATCAAGGCTAAGAAAACACCGACTATGAATTTAAACAGATTGTATAACATGACAATTAAGGAAGAAGGAAGAGAGAAGAAGGAAGAAGGAAGAAGGAAGAGGGAAGAAGGAAGAAGGAAGAGGGAAGAAGGAAGAGGGAAGAAGGTTAACAATTAACTATTCCCCATTTACCATCACCATACATTTCACTTTAAGGTTGATACCAATATATCGGTTTATTCCCTTGGTAGTGCCAGCATCTTGCGGGCTCTTGACTATCTGGCGCGCGATGACTGCACGCGCGCGAGGACGCGCGCACTTCTTAAGTATGATCATTTTCCTGAAATGATACCATTTTCCTATCACATTTTATCCCTGGAGACGACGAGAAAGACTGTCATCTCTGGATGCTAAACGTGCTTTTCCCGCGGCTGCCCATTCGTGTAAAAATTTTATTTGCTCTTGGGCTGTACGTGCTAGGGGTACCATCTGACTCGCGGCTTCTAAAATATCATCGGTGGTAAAATCCCGATTTTGACTAAAACCTATGTGCATGGCTTCAATCAGAGTTTGTTCAATTTCTGCCCCGGAAAAATCGGGGGTTTCATAGGCTACGCGATCGATATCATAATTTTTGATGTTATGAGCGCGTAATCTTGATAAATGTACGTTGAAAATAGCACGTCTTTCTTCTTTATTTGGCAAGCCGACAAAGAAAATTTCATCAAATCTCCCTTTCCGTAACATTTCTGGGGGTAATGATTGAATATTATTCGCGGTTGCGACGACAAAAACGGGGGATGTTTTTTCGGCTAACCATGTGATGAATGTACCAAAAACTCGGCTAGTTGTGCCGGCATCTCCTTTACTATCTAATCCGGCAAAGGCTTTGTCTATTTCATCTATCCATAATACACAAGGGGCTAAGGCTTCGGCTAATTGGATCATTTGACGGGTGCGTGACTCCGATTCTCCTACTAATCCCGCGAATAGTCTTCCTACGTCTAAACGTAATAGGGGTAAATGCCAATGGTGCGCGATCGCTTTGGCGGTTAATGATTTCCCTGTGCCTTGAATCCCTACTAATAATAAGCCTCTTGGATGGGGTAAACCATATTGTCTAGCGCGTTCGGAAAATGCACTTCCTCGTCTTAATAACCATTCTTTTAAGTTATCTAAACCTCCAATATCGGAAATATTTTCCTGGGCGGGATAAAAATCTAAAATTTGGGTTTGGCGAATGGTTTGACGTTTTTCTGCTAATATTAATTCTAACACATCGGGTTGTAATTCTCCATGAGACGCGATCGCTCTTGCTAAAATCCTTCTAATTCTCTCAAGGGAAAGTCCTTGACAGTCTCGGACAATTTCATCAAAGAAACGTCCTTCGATTTTTTGTCCCATTGATGCCATTATACGTTCGATTTCTATTTTGATTTCTTCTACGCTTGGCAAGGCAAATTCTAAAACTGTGATAATTTCGCTCAAGTCTTCGGGGATAATAATTTGAGGGGAAATAATGACAATATTTTTCGGTTGAGATTTGAGTGATCTGGCTAAATTTCGCAATTTACGAGATATGGAAATATCTTCTAAGAAGCGATGGAAATCTCTTAATATAAAGATAGCCGGAGCATTTACTGGTAATTTTTCCAGAAATTCTAAGGCTTGTAAAGGATTTCTTTTCCCAAATCCGGTATCATTGGGATTTCCTTGATATCCATCGACAAAATCCCAGATATACACTGCGCGATCGCCTTGTTGTTTGGCACACTCTGCGATCGCGCTTTCTACCCTTTCCTCTTCTCGTGTCGGAATATAGATAACGGGATAACGCGATCGTAACAATAATTTTAATTCATCACTAAATTTACTCATAGGTGATCGTATTTTCGATGAAATAATTGGGAAATGAGACGTAAAAAATTCAGAAACCCCAGTTTCTGAGATATAAACTTTATACAGATGTTAAAGGATAATTATAAAGCCAATCTTCGTATTCATTATTACTCATTTGTGCTTGTGTCATTACTCCTTGTAAATATTTATCACTATCGGGATCATAGGCGCGACTTCCCTGTAATGCACTGCGAGATTGAATCACTTGTGTGCGATGTACCCGTTGTTGCTCATAAAGTCTGAGAGCCTCCTCAATACTAGAACTATGACACAAACATTGTGCCAAAATATAACCGTCTTCAAACGCGGTATTTGCACCTTGTCCTAAAGAGGGTACCATTGGATGAGCCGCGTCTCCTAAAAGTGTGACTCGATTTTCACTCCAACGGGAAACAGGTGCGCGATCGAAAATCGGACGTTCGACAATATCTTGAGCATCTGTCGCGTCTATAATATCAGAAATAGGCTCACACCAATCTGCGAACTCTGTTAAAAGCCTATTTTTCATATCGATCGCGTTTTCCGAGAGAGAAATCTCAGGAGAAAGAGCCCCGGCGCTCGCAAAAATATAACCTCCACCCACATCAATTAACATGACATTTTTACCATCCGATGAAGTCATCAAAGATACCTCATTTGGTAATAACAATTCATGTTGATAAGGAATCACCCATCGCCAAGACATTCTCCCCCCATACCGCAGCTTATCATCAGGCAAAAGTTTACTTCTGATCCGAGAATTTAAACCGTCTGCACCAATCAATAAATCCGCTTTAATCTTCTTATTATTATCAAAATAAACCTCAACATTTTCATCACTTTGGTGAAAGTCAACAAAACGATAATTGAGATGAATAATATCCTTGGGTAAGGCACTCAAAAGAATACTCTGTAAAAGAGACCAACGAATATTTAACATCGGAAAACCATAACGAGATTTTAAAGAAATCTCATTTTTTCCTAATAATTGTCCAGTTTTCGTTTTTAAATTTACCCCTTGAGTTTCACTCCCTGATAAAATCAGAGAATCAACTAAATCCGGTTGAATTTTGGCCAGAGTTTTTAACCCATTGGGAAAAAGAGTAATACCCGCACCAATGGGTAATAATTCTTTGGCTTGTTCATAAATTTCGACGTTAATTCCTTGGGCCCGAAGCGCGATCGCGGTGGCCAGTCCCCCCATTCCAGCACCAATAATTACGACATTTTTAACAACTGCTTTTTGAGAAATCATACTAATTTAGGGAAGAAGGAAGAAGGAAGTTGACAGTTGACAGTTGACAGTTGACAGTTGATAATTTAGGACTTACACACGGTGTAAATTACGCCATTCCCTTGAGCGACAAGCTCAAACCCTTATGCGGCCCTTGCAGTGCGTAAGTCAATTAATTGATAATTGTCAACTGTCAACTGTCAACTGTCAACTGTCAATTACCCATTCCCCATTATCTATTACCATCAAGACAACTGTTTTTTTAATGAGGCTAAAGAAGCCCAACGACTATCAATAATAGTATCAGCATCAGAATTAGTCACGGGTTGTTCAATTTTAATCCCCGGACAACTTTGATCACATAACTTTCTCAAGGGCAATTCCAGACAAAGTTGTTGATAAATCCACTCACTCGGATTAAAATCAGCATTAGGGGCAAGACGTTCAACTAAATCCTCCATCTCCAATTCTTCCTCATCCACTACATCAACTTTATCCGCATTTTCATCTAACCAAATAAATTCCGAAGTTTTCACCGCGACGCGATGATTATATTGCTGTAAACAGCGATCGCAAGTTAAAGTAATAATAGCTTCAGCCTTCGCGCTGACTTCTAAAAAAGTCGTTTGGTGTGTAATTTTAATCGTTCCGCGGACAGGAGTGAGGGTTTCCAAATCCGGTAAAAACTCCTCAAATTGAATCACCTCTCTGTTATTAGGCTTATTCAAGAGGTTAGGAATAAAAATCTTGTCCATTTTCTGATTACCCCCATTAAATTTGAGTTCAAAAAGAAAAAATGAAACCCGATCAGGTTTCATTTTTCCTAGTCAACTGTTAAATTTTAACTTTGACTACTAAACGGCGATCGGGTTCTTCTCCACGACTGTAAGTTTCGATATCGTCATATTCACTTAAAAAACTATGAACTTGACGACGTTCGGGAGAAGATAAAGATTTCAGTTCAAAATCAACCCCCGTCAAACGCACTTGCGCGGCCGCGTATTCCGCCATTAAACGTAATTCCTTATGACGACGATCGCGATAACCATTTAACTCAATGGTATAAGCCGTTTGTTCACCATGTTCCAGATGAATATTCAGCATCGTATTACAAAGATACTGAAGCGCGTCAATAACATCACCCTCTTGACCAATTAAAGCTGAAATTTGTTCAGGAGTGAGTTGACTATGATCAATCGTCAACCAATAAGAATCACCTTCATCACGCGCCATTACCGATGCCGGAAGACCCGATAAACTCAGAAATTCTTCTAACCATTCTGTTCCGCGTTGTATAATATCATCACTCATCTAACTTAAGCCTTTTTCTTGGAACTACCAGGCTCAAAAGGAAGGGTATTACGTCCCTTTTCTTTATTGGCTTTCGCCTCAGCCTCATCAACAATTTTTTGGAGATTATCTGGTAACGGTTCTCTGGAGAGAATAAATGCCTGAACAGTTTGGAATATGTTGGCAATCAACATATACATTAAAACACCCGCGGGTAAGGGGAAAAACAAAAACATTCCAGAGAAAATAATCGGAGTGAGTTTGTTAATCGTATCCTGTTGAGGATTCCCACTCGGCGAGGCATTTGGGCCTTGCCCTGAGATCGATTGGTTAATGTACAAACTCACACCAAAACCAACGATCATAAACAGAATATCCCAATGAATCTTACCATCAGGATCGATCGCGCCCACGCGACCCAAAGCATCAATAAACAAAAATCCTGTATCTACAGCAATACCAGGGATAGTTCCTTGAACGGTTGCTTCACCCGCCTGTAACGCGATAATATTACCCTGTTCATCAACTTGAACACGATCTTCCCCTTTAAGCACTTTCCAACGGGGTGTAAGTTTCTTCTCTTGTTTATATTGGGAAGCTAAATCTTGTAATGGTTTACCTTCAACAGTTTGAAACTCAATTTTGCCTTTTTCACCAACGACTAATTGGGAACCCCCAGGCATAATTCCCACAATGGGAGAGTGGGTACTATCAGCAATGAAAATGTTTTGGGGGGGAGTTGTAAAAGCTTGGGGTTGAATGCGCTCAATTTGTCCTTGGGGGAGAATTTGGACGTTAACACTATAATTAACATCGGAAAAGGGCGAACCCCGCAATGTGGCAAAGAGAGCAAACAAAATCGGCATTTGTAATAGCAGGGGGAAACATCCCGCTAAGGGGTTGCCAAATTCCTGATAAACTTTGCTCATTTCCTCCTGCTGTTTGGCAGGATTATCTTTATAGAGCTTTTGCACTTGTTCGACACGCTCTTTCATCAAAGGTTGCGCGACTTTCATCCGACGCATATTTCGCAATGAACCCGCGTTAAGGGGGAACAGGGCAAAACGAACCACTAACGTAAGAGCCACAATTGCTAAACCATAACTCGGCACGATCCCATAGAAAAAATCTAAGATCGGCAACATCAGGTTATTGGAAAGAAACGAGATACCAAAATCCATTCGCTTTGATTTAACTGAGATTCTTTGAGTTGTTCTACTTTAGACTATTTGGCGATGGGGGTCTATTTTTCTCCCATCGGACTTACATAAAGTGTGTGATGCAGTTATTCTTTTCGTCTATGAGACTTATCAGGAATAACTGCGCGGTGATGTAAGTCCTTTAATTGATGTCTTATCGACTACTACCTGTTTTTTGAGCTGCCAGAGACATTTTTTCGTTTATGTAATCATAGACTTCGCGGAAGCGGGGGATCGCCCTGAGTTCTAAGCGGTTGCCATTTCTCAAGGTGATCACCATATCTCCCCATATTCCCAGACCTCTTGGTACTGTAACAATGTTTACTATTTCAGAATAAACAATATCGGTGCGATCGCGTCCCATCCATCCCCCTGTCACGGAGACACGGCGATTAGTGATACGATAACGCAACCATAGTGCGCGGACAATAGCTCCCACTGTCAGGGGTAAGCCAATAACAGTTAGCCCGATCAAGATATTAAGGATTAAGTCTCCGATATGGGGGCCACCATCATAGAAGACATCTTCTCGAATTCCCATCTAGCGCCTCGACTTCTACCAACAACTGCTCTAATTCTCGCAGAAATTCGGCATAATTGCACTCTACCGCGTCAGGACGAACTACAACCACCAGATGCCACCCCCGTGCCAGTCGGGGTAACATCTGTCGCAAAGCCGCCCGAATTTGGCGCTTAATCCGGTTGCGAACTACGGAACGCTTACTCACCTTTAGACTAATAGATATACCAATCCGTGTAGGCGGTATGCTTTGAGGGTTTAACTCCTCGACATTAACGCCTTTGGTCGTCATCCGTAATGCTCTTAGGGTAAGGTGAGAGGAATGGCGACGCATTCCTCGGCGATAGACTTGGCTAAAGTCTTGGGGAGCGCGGAGGCGGTTTTCTTGGGGCAACATGGTTTCTGGGGATAGACTTCCCCATCTACCCTGGGGGTGTAATGTTAAACCGCGAGACGTTGCCGCCCTTTCCGGCGACGCGCCGCAATGACTTCTTGACCATTTTTGGTTTTCATTCTGGCACGAAAGCCCGATACTCTTTTTCTTTTCCGGCTGGTGCCGTGTAGGGTCTGCTGACTCATCCCGTTTTCTCCAGGGTTATTAAGCTACAAAGTGTTTTTAAAGTCACAATCCTTTATTTTATCATCCTCTGTCTTTTTTCTCAAGTTCCTTCTCAATTTTTTTGGGGGGACTGGGGCAATGGGGCCCTATCGGGTTTAGGTGGGAGATTGAGGGAAACCGCAGATGTAGGCGAAGCCTTCCCGTAGGGTACGCAGATGAACGCAGATGGGATGGACACAGATAGGACTTGTGTCGAGTTTCACCATATCAGAAATGAACCACAAAGGCTGACTAGGACACAGAGAAGAGAAATAGAGAACCGCGACTTTTTTCATCTCAAAAATATCTGTGTTTATCTTTATCTGCGTTTAGGAGCGTTTAGGAGCGGTTTCCTCATCACAATTTTATCGCCTTTTAGGAGCGTTGCTCTTAGTCCCAGACAAGTTATTGCCCTCCAGATACAATTAAGTTACAATAAATATGAAAGTAACCATTCATGGAAAATTATGGTTCAACAAATAGATGCACCCCCAACAATAATCTCCCCACATCCTTTAGACAGGGTGTTTGAGGATTTAGCTTATTTGGTGAAAAGTTTAGAGACTGAATTGGATGTCGCTCCCCACGATCGCGCTGCCCATCAAGATTTATTACGTCGGATTCAAAAAATCGCAGAAACCGCGTTAACTATTCCTGATGAAGTTTGGCCAAAGAGTGTGAATTTGCCTCAACGAGCCTCACCGGAAATAACGCCGGAAGAAAAGGCTTTTCTTGATAGTATCGAATGGGTAACTAAGCGAGAAATTGGCGAAGAAATAGACGTAGATGCCATTAACAAGACATTAAAAGAATTAGGCTATGAAATCCAAATATCTTCTGAGGACTCATCTGAAGTTTGAGGGTGAAGATTTCCCTGCCTTACCAGGGGAAGTCCAAAGACTCTATCAGGCAGTTTACGAAAGTATTCTCAGTAATGATCCTTATGATTGTAAGGGTTTTCCTCATCATCTTTTGCAAGGTAAACTTAAGGATTGTCGTACTTTAGAAATAGAGTGGAATGGGATTACTTATCGTTTGGTTTATAAAATTTATGAATCCCCCGCACCTAAACTGGTGAGAAAAAGTAAGCTAATTTCTGGACAAAACTACCCATAGCTTACTGTTTGTCCAGTTATTTAATTAACTTATCCACAAATTCTCTAAGGCTTTCTTGCCAGTTGGGGACGGCAAAAAGTTTGGCTTTTTGTCCCTCGTATCCCTTAAATCCCTTGAAAAGCATCTGGGAAGCCGAATCACCTCGAATGTCAGGGGTCCTCTTTCAATATTTTTTTGTGGGCACCGAGTTTATGATTTTTCTCAAAAGGCATTGACAATAATCTGTGTACTGTTAAACTATAAATTATAGCACCCATTGAGAGGTCGAATCAATGCAATTAGTTGAGAAACACATAATCAATCGACAACATAAGTTTTGGAAAGAGTGCGACTATTTCGCGTTGCAGTCAAAGCATCTTTACAACTCGGCTAACTACATTCAACGTCAATATTTCTTTGAAACTAAGAAGTATTACAACTCCATTGATATTTACCATCTTACCAAAAAACTAGAAGCTTACCGATATC
>Ga0209812_10000059_pt1 | contig 99662 bp, 80 predicted proteins | sample JI71714BDNA_FD_187502 | JGI IMG/M metagenome (GOLD analysis project Ga0209812, IMG submission 187502) | Wastewater effluent complex algal communities from Wisconsin, to seasonally profile nutrient transformation and Carbon sequestration -... | ecosystem: Engineered > WWTP > Effluent > Algae... | reverse complement strand
AAATCAGTCGTAACAAATTTAATGTTAATCATCCCAGTGCTCGCGTCCCGTTTTGGAATATTTTCGGGGTACGGGTGCAAGATTCTCCCACTCCCAAAACTCTCACAACCTATTTAGGATTGCTATACTTGTATAAGTTAACTATTCGGACGGCAAAGGCCAAAGATTTATTTTTTAGTGGGGTAGACATTGAGGGGGGAGTTTAGAGTTGATAAATGTTTGTATATTACACAACTGTCAACTGTCAACTGTCAACTGTCAACTGTCAACTGTCAACTGTCAACCCCAATCACCAATCCCCAGTCCCCACTCCCCTACATCCCCCGTACCTGCTAGGATGACAAATATCTGTAAGTAAAGCCTCCCAAGGGGTCATAAATATGCACTTGAGCGAACTGACTCATCCAAACCAGTTACATGGCTTGTCGATCGCGCAACTAGAACAAATAGCGCGACAGGTACGGGAAAAGCATTTAGAAACAGTCGCGACAAGCGGGGGCCACTTAGGTCCCGGTTTAGGGGTAGTCGAATTAACCATCGCGCTGTACCAAACCCTAGATCTCGATCGCGATAAAGTCATCTGGGACGTAGGACACCAAGCCTATCCCCACAAACTACTCACAGGACGTTACCACGAATTTCACACCCTGCGGCAAAAAGACGGCATTGCAGGGTATCTGAAACGCAGCGAAAGTCCTTTTGATCATTTTGGAGCCGGACACGCGTCAACCAGTATTTCTGCCGCATTAGGGATGGCCTTAGCACGCGATCTCAAAGGGGAAAACTTTAAAGTAGCCGCGATCATTGGAGATGGTTCCCTCACAGGGGGAATGGCCTTAGAAGCCATTAATCACGCGGGACATTTACCAAAAACAAATGTGATGGTAATCCTCAATGATAATGAGATGTCCATCTCTCCCAATGTCGGCGCAATTTCCCGTTATTTGAATAAAATGCGCTTAAGCGCCCCCGTGCAATTTATCACCGATAACTTAGAGGAACAATTCAAACATATTCCCTTTGTTGGTGAAAAATTAACACCGGAAATGGAACGTCTCAAAGAAGGTATGAAACGGTTAGCCGTCTCCAAAGTAGGCGCGATCATTGAAGAATTAGGCTTTACTTACATGGGGCCTGTAGATGGACATAATTTAGAAGAATTAATCGCGACTTTCAAACAAGCTCATACCATTCAAGGCCCCGTCTTAGTTCACGTTGCCACAGTCAAAGGAAAAGGTTACGCGTTAGCCGAAAAAGATCAAGTCGGTTATCACGCGCAAAACCCCTTTAATTTAGCAACCGGAAAACCAATTCCTTCTAACAAACCCAAACCTCCTGCCTATTCAAAAGTTTTTGCACACGCCCTTGTTAAAATCGCCGAAAATAACCCCAAAGTGGTCGGTATTACCGCGGCAATGGCAACAGGAACCGGGTTAGATAAACTCCATGAAAAACTTCCCAAACAATACATTGATGTCGGTATTGCCGAACAACACGCGATCACATTAGCCGCGGGTTTAGCCTGTGAAGGAATGCGCCCCGTTGTGGCAATTTATTCCACCTTTTTACAACGGGGTTATGATCAAATCATTCACGATGTTTGCATTCAAAACTTACCTGTATTCTTCTGTCTCGATCGCGCTGGCATTGTGGGATCAGATGGGCCGACTCATCAAGGAATGTATGATATAGCCTATCTGCGTTGTCTGCCTAACATGGTATTAATGGCACCCAAAGATGAAGCGGAATTACAACGGATGCTCGTGACAGGAATTAATTATACAGAAGGCCCGATCGCGATGCGTTATCCCCGTGGTAATGGTTATGGAGTACCCTTAATGGAAGAAGGATGGGAAGAAATTCCCATTGGCCAAGCCGAAATTCTTCGCAATGGGGATGACGTGTTAATGGTGGGCTATGGTTCGATGGTTCACACTGCCCTTCAAGCAGCAGAAATTCTCAGCGAACATGGCCTAGAAGCCACAGTCATTAATGCTCGTTTTGCCAAACCATTAGATACCGAATTAATGTTACCATTAGCGCAACGCATTGGTAAAGTTGTCACCTTAGAAGAAGGTTGTATCATCGGTGGTTTTGGTTCGGGTTTAGCGGAAGCATTATTAGATAATAATGTGTTAGTCCCCGTGATGCGAATGGGTGTACCGGATCTCTTAGTTGAACACGCGACACCCGAACAATCAATGATTGAATTAGGGTTAACACCAGCCCAAATTGCGGAACGAGTCCTCAAGCAGTTTAGCCGTCAATTAGTCACTGTTGGTTAGACTTTGAAATCCCCTTGTAGGGGCGAAGCATTTGGGCGATTATCTATTGATAAATATCAAGATTTTGTCTCCAAATGCTTCGCCCTATTTTTGACGAAATCATTTATACATAAAGATTTGTAGGGGTAGTGCCAGAGTGCCTACCCCTCTTGCCCCCGCGCCTGCGGGGGGATGGCCCCTGCCGATTACGCGTTATATCAATAATCCAGCAAAATTAAGGAATAATTATGAGCCGCAATGATAGTCCTCTTTCTGAGTATGAAAAATATCGCGATCAAATGAAAAGTGGCGATGTGATCGCGTTTTCGGGTAATGGTAATTTCTCCAAGTTAATTAAGTGGGCGACTCGCTCCAACTATTCCCATGTCGGAATGGTATTAAAGTTAGATTTAGGGGGGGGATTTGGCAAAAGTTTGTTATTAGTGGAATCTACTTTATTAACAGATTTAGCGAATTATGATAATAAACCCGCGATTCGGGGAGTGCAAATGCAATGGTTATCAAAACGATTACAAATGTATAATGGTGACGCGTGGTGGATACCCTTAAAACAGTCATTACCAGAATACAATTTAAGGAAAATGCAGGGATGGTTACGGCAAACTTATAATAAGCAGACTCCCTATGATGATACTCAAATTATGGGGGCGGCTATTGATATTTTTGATAATTTTAAGTTAGAAAATAAAGAGGATTTTTCGACAATTTTTTGTTCGGAGTTAGTGACAAAAGCTTTAAAAGTCGCGGGTGTTGTCAGTGAAAGTGTTAATGCTTCGGAACAAACTCCTCAAGATGTGGTTAATTTTCCTTGTTTGCAAGCTCCTCCTATTCGTCTGAAGTGATAAAATATCCCATCGCGTTTTTGTTACTTTTAACCAAGAAGCGCGATCGGATGTCAGAGAAAATTATCCAACAAAATTTTTTATTTGAAACCGTGAATAAACCCAGATAAACGCAGATGATAAAATTGATGGCTTGGGTGATGGATATCCATTTATCAATAATATCAATTTTGGTTGATTTAAGGATAATATTGAGGCGGGGCAGGTTTAGGATCTCTGTTGCTTTTAGTTAGGATATTGGCGAACCTGCCCCTACCAGCCTCATACAACTATCAATTAAATTATTCATCACCCAATACGATCACGATTAGGGCACTTTTGAACGCAGAAACGCGATCGGTAAAGAGACAAATTTCCGCAATTTCGGCACATAAGCACGTTTACGGAAAACATCATAATCATTCTTCTCGATCGCGTCTAAAATGCCTCGATAAAGCATCAAAGCCGCCCAAATAGGCCAACGAATATCAGGACTCAATATCCGAATCCCTTCTTCGGCGAGAGTATAAAAATCACGCGCTCGCGTAATTTCAAACCTCATCAACGCCCGCCAACGATCATTAACAATACCCTGAAATAACTCTTCCTCAGTATAATTAAATCGCGCTAAATCTTCCAAAGGTAAATAAATACGGCCGCGTCGCGCATCTTCCCCCACATCTCGCAAAATATTCGTTAATTGATTGGCAACACCAAGCGCGATCGCTTCCTCATTAGGACTTCTCAAATCTCGATGCCAATTCCAACGTAAAGCAGCTTTAGAAGTATCAACCCCCATCACCGCGTTCGACATTAACCCCACTGTACCCGCGACTCGATAACAGTAAAGATTAAGCTCTTCAAAAGTTTCATAACGAGAACGATAGAGATCCATCCGTTGGCCCGCGATCATATCACGGAAAGGTTGAATATCCATCGGAAAACGCTCAATAGTATCAACTAAGGCGACATCGTAATCATCTAAAGCATAACCCGCAAAAATCGACTCTAAATGTTCTTCCCACTCCTTTAAAGTTTCAGGAGTAGTCGCACTCGCGTTGGGCCCGTCCACCAATTCATCGGTGCGGCGACACCAGACGTAGATCGCCCAGATAGCCCGACGCTTGGTTTCTGGCATTAATTGAGTGCCTAAATAGAACGTTTTGGCGTATCCCTCTGTAATTTGACGACAAAGTTCGTAAGACTCATTAACAGAAGTCAGGGTTCTCTGGGACTGGTTTTTTGACAGTTGCAGCATCCGACGAGAAGGAATGAAAGGGGAACGGGGATACAGAGACGGGAAAAGCCAAAAGCTGTTTTTAAGGACAGGACTTTTAGTTTATCAGTGAGTTATATCAAGACTGAGATAGAAAACAGGTTTCTCAAATAGACATCTCCTAAAATTATGGTAGGGTAGGCATCCTGCCTGCCTTTGATGATTTTTGCGAGATGTCTAATCAGTTTAGATAGTTTCACCGATTTTCCCTAAAGGAGAAACCCGGTTGATGGGGTTTCGGGGGGGGTAAGTTGACCCCTCTCAGAAAAACAGGTCAACAGTTTTCAGCTTACCGCGTAACTGTTACCAGAAATCATAATTTTCTGGGAAAGCTGTTTTTAGTTTTGGGTTTTCTGCGCGATGGCTTGTGCAGTCAGCTTACCAGAAAGGACAGCTCCTTCCATACTCGCGAGATATCGCTGCATGGTGAAGTCTCCCGTTAAGTAAAAATTCTTAATGGGTGTTGTCTGGATGGGGCGATGTTGTTGACGGCCGGGGGTGGCTTTATAAACCGATCGCGGTGTCTTGACAACATGATATTTGAGAAGTTTAGCCCCTTGGGGTATTTCCTCTGGGAAGAGTTTTTCTAATTCTGCCATTGTCGCGGCAATTATTTCCTCATCGGATTCACTGATCCAGTCCTTCGCGGGTGCTAAGACTAATTCCAACATCGAGCGATCAGGGTTGGAGTATTCCTTACAGGTATTACTCATATCCGCGTAAACGCTTAAAAGAGGCGATCGCGAAAAGAGTAAATGATCAATATGAGTTAATTTACGGTCAAACCATAAATGGACATTGATCACCGGGACACCCTCTAACCCCTCTAACTGTTTAAAATAGTCCATTTTCCGCCAAGGTTGGGGAAGCATGACTTTAAGGGGATCAACGGGCATCGCGGAGACATAAAGATCCGCGGTAAAGACTTCATCGGGGGCCCCCTCTAAGCCACGAATCAGGAAATGTTTAACAGTGCCATCCTCATTAAGGACAAATTCTTTAATCGGCGCGTTCAGTCGGACTTCACCACCGCGTTCCGTAATATGATCAACAATAGGTTGACAAAGACGTTCCGTAGGGGAACCGTCTAAGAAAGCCATTTTGGAGCCATTTTTTTCTTGGAGAAAACGGTTTAAGGCCGTGAGGATCACAGTCGCGGAGATTTCATTAGGATCAATGAAATTCAAGGCCTTGGACATCGCGATAAAGACTTCTTTCTCGACTCTGGGGGGGACGTTTTGTAATTTGAGCCATTCCGAGAAGGAGTATTTGTCCATCTCTTCCACATATTTTTGGCCTTGAACGATCGCGGGGATAAGTCCCAAGCCAAAGCTAATTTTTTCGCCCCAGGTGAGCATATCGTTATTACGGAGAATCGCGATAATACCATTAATGGGAGCCGGAAGATCGGGAAAGTCAAACCTCGAATAAGTGCCGGGGGTTTCCGGCTGATTAAAGATCATAGTATGGTCTTTCCATTGCAGTCGATCTTCGATGTTTAATTCTTTGAATAACTGCAACATATTGGGGTAAGCACCGAAGAAGATGTGCAACCCGGTTTCGTACCAGTCACCGTCGGAGTCTTTCCACGCGGCAACTTTTCCGCCGAGCACGTCTCGACGTTCGAGGACGATGGGGGTATGTCCCATGTCTGAGAGATATTTCGCGCAGGATAGTCCTGCTAAACCTGCTCCGGCGATCGCGACTCGCATCTTTTCTGGTTCTGCCTTTGGTTTTTCAATGGATAATTATACTTTACAACTTGTTACATTTTCTTAAGATTGGGGAAATCCTTCCCCCTCAGCCCCTCAGTTCTTTTTTTATCCGGTTTTTTGTAGTATTTATATACATTGTAGTATAAGATGAAGGTGGGAGAGGGGGCGAGTTTGGAGAATCATAAAGCTGACAGAATTTTTAGGAGAGAAGGAAACAGCCCTGCTTTTTCAACGATGCTTTCCTCACATAATTCTTAACCTTCCAGAAGTCTTGAACAAGCAGATTTACGCCATTGACTTAACAAGTCTTAACGGTTTGCTGGTGGAGAATCTACTCTGACTATTGAGAAGGATAGACGGCATAATAAGCATGGGTGCGAACGCTCATCAATTATTTATTTTTATTAAGAAAAATGCGAGTAAGGCATAGGCTTTTTCAGGGGGGGACAGATGAATAAATTTTTCGTTTGATGGGGGGTTGGGGGCTCAAAACGAAAATACTTGTCACTAGCAACTTGCCTTAGATATATCATGGGCAGATCGGTCAATTTTTTTATGAAGTTTTATCACAAAAGTTAAATTTTCTGATTAGGGCAGATTACGATTTACGATTAGACATCTCCCAAAAATCATGTCAATTGCAGGCTTAGCCTGCGCCACAATGGTTGTTGGAGATGTCTATTTTTAAAATTAGTCACCACTAGGAGGAATAACGATGACTTCAGATCAACGAAACAATGCTGCCTATTTTGATGGCACAATGAGTAATTATATTATCTGCAATCCTTTTAACAGTTTTCCCAAAAAGGAGATCACCGTAGAACTGTGGATTAGCAGTAATGATCAGCAAAAATACGGATCGCCATTTTCCTATGCGGTTCCATCGGGGGATAACGAGTTTCTCCTTTACGATTCCAGAAATCTAGATGTAGAGATTAAGAATGAATCAAAAGTAAGTGGGATATCCTACAATGATGGTCTCTGGCATCATTGTGCTGCAACATGGCGCAGTGATACCGGAGAAGTCACTCTTTTTAAAGATGGCCAAAAGGTATTTTCAACAATTATGGCCAAAGGTAAAACCCTCGACAACGGGGGCAGTCTGGTGTTGGGACAAGACCAGGATAAGGTGGGCGGAGCATTCGATGTAAATCAGGCGTTTAAAGGTTGGATGCGCGAAGTTCGGATCTGGGATAAAATTCGCAGTCCCGAAGAAATACGGGGCGATATGGGCCGCAGTTTGACTGGCAAAGAATCCGGCTTAGTCGCTTACTATCCTTTAACTGAATCTACTAGCAATCTGGTCAAGGATCAAACTGGTAATGGCAATGATGCAGCAGTTTATGGAATCCTTTTTCAACAGCCCCCTGAACTTCCACCCATTGAGCCAGCTAGTTTCGATGTGCCTGGGGATTCCCCAAACGGTTATGAATTTACGAACACTCAAAACGTAGCCACATCCTATACATTTACGGCATCGGGAACCTGGTCCCCAGACAAACAGAATCCTAATCTCCAAGGATGTACAGCCGAGGGATTACCCAGCTTCAACTCTTATGTTCAGGATGGGATTAAACAGGCTTGGCCTAGTGTCAAATCCGATATGAAATATCCCCAAACAACTCCCTTTGTTTTAATCGCACAGAATACGAAAACGGGTGAAGTTATAGAAGTCGGGGAAAAAGCGACGATTGTTCTCAAACCGGGGGAAAACTTGCGTTTCGTTCTCAATGATGCTGTGTGGAACTATGACAATAATAGTGGCAGCATCAAGGTGGATTGGTCTGGTGTCAGTTTAGTTTCTAAAGTGATGCAGTTTAACGGGGATGGAAATTATATTACTCTGCCGCCGATAAATGTCAACTTGGCCGAAGGTCTAACTATAGAAGCGTGGGTGTGGTACGACGCCTTTCAGCATTGGTCGAGAATTATCGACTTGGGCAACGGAGCCACTTCAGATAACATCGTCTTTGCCAATGCGCTGACAGACACTAAGCTGGCTTTGAGTATATACAAGGGTAGTTCAGGACATGATTTTCCTTCCCCCTCGGGAGTTTTAGAACAGGGGAAATGGTTGCACTTGGCCATGACGCTCGATCCTGCCGGAAATGCCGTCCTTTACAAAAACGGCGATCCGGTAGCAGCCAGCAAGGTTCCCTTCCCAAACAACATCAATCGCACCAAAAATTACATCGGCAAAAGCAACTGGAGTTGCGATAAGGATTTCAAGGGCAAGATGGCAGAAGTTCGGTTTTGGAACCGAGTTCGCACTCGAGCAGAAATCCAGGCGGATCAGTCCAAGCGCCTCACCGGAAAAGAGCCCAGTTTGGTCGGGTACTGGCCATTAAATGAAGTCCGATTAGAAGGTTCAGAGATCAAAGTTGCAGACTTCACTGGCAATTTCCCCGGAACTGTTACTGGGACTTTCCTTGTTCAAGATCGTGCCTTCCCCCTTACCTAAGGATGAGGAATATTTATCTGGCTGGCGGGCAATAGCTTCTGTGTCAGATAGTCCTCTGAATTTCTCTGATGAAAATACGCGATCGCTCACCTCAGAGAATCGTTAAATTAGGGCGTGTCATCAATATTGATGACAGGCCCTAGGTAATCACAAATTTTCCCTCGAATCTCCATCAGTATTGCTTGTCGATCGCGCTAAAATCAAATCCATTCCCCAAGTCATAATTTCGTCAGATTGTCCCATTTTACCTGATGGAAAATTTCTTTGCCCGCCTTAAGCAGTTTCACGCGATTGCACTCGCGACGATAAACGTTCGCGGAACTTTCAGTGAGGACTTTTCCTTGGGGCATCAGTGATCTTGTTAGTTTTGCTCTTCGTCAAGATAGTGCTATACATAAATCCCCTTTTTTGTCAACCTATTTAATTGATGACACCCCCTAAACTGTTCGGACATCTAACGCGAGGCATTCCCTCGCCCTGACTAATTCTTGAATCCATGAGTAACCCAGATTAGCCTAGATTATGCTTGATTAGTCGCGATCGCTTTTGGGTCATCGGTGGTTCATGGGTCTTGAGCGCAGAAAAACGGGGGATTGACCCACCTAAACGATGGCAATAACTCGGATAATTCATCACGCGGGTTATATAAACATAAAAAAAGTATAAAATTTTTTCAATAAAGCCCTCGCACATAAGATGCTAGGGTGACACTGGCTGATAAATTCACTGAACATAGTCCCCCAATTATCAGGCAAAAAGGAGCAGTAAATGTCTACACCAATCGATGAACTCTTAGGTAAGAAGTTCCGCTTTCAATCAAACAATTACCGCGATCGCTACCTGCGACACCAAAATTTTCGGATTAAGCTTGATCCCAATGACGGCAGCGGATTATACCAGTTAGATAGTTCGTTCCGTATAGTCGCAGGTCTGACGGGAACTGGGATTAGCTTCCAGTCTGAAAACTACCCAGATCATTACATCCGTCACACTAACTCTGAGTGCTATATTCACAAGTCAGACGGCAGTGACTTATTCAAGAAAGACGCGTCGTGGAATCCCCAACGAGGATTGGCTAATGCACAAGGTTTCTCCTTTGAGTCAGTGAACTACCCCGGATTCTTCATGCGCCATAGCTCCTTTCTGGCTCGGATTGATCGTCGCGACGGCTCAGGATTATTTGATCAAGATGCGACTTGGTTAGCTATTTTATTAGAAGCCCCGCCGCCGCAAATCCAATGGAGTGTGATTAAAAGTGCGGCCAATGGTGCGGTGTTGGATGTGGCAGGCACTCAAGCCAATCCCGAAACCAATGTGTTACTGTACGCCTATAATGGTGGGAATCACCAACAATGGCAAATTACCCCCGACGGGGTGATTAAGAGCAAGTTGGGTAACTATGCTCTGGATATGAAGGAGGTCCCCGGTTGGGCGAACAAATTGTTGGTAATTAATCCCATTAATGGCAGTGCTACCCAGCAATGGGTTCTTGGCGCTGATGGCACGATTAAAAATAAAACCAATGGGTTTGTGATCGGCTCGTATACTGCGGACAGTTCTCAAGTAGGTATCGTGTACTATTTGGCTAATCCAGCCCAACCCTGTGAAAAATGGGTAGTCGTTAATGCTTAATCCGTGATTACCATCGGCGATTAAAATCGGAGATCACTCACCTCAGAGAATTCCTCAGAGAATCGTTAAATTAGGGCGTGTCATCAATATTTGTGACAGGCCCTAGGTAATCACAAATTTTCCCTCGACTCAAATCGGAATTGCTTGTCGATCGCGCTAAAATTACATCCATTGCCCAAGTCATAAGTTCTTTACATTTTCCAGTTTTACATGAGAGAAAATTTACGGGTAAGCCTTAAGCCGTTTCGGGGTATTGGGGCTAGGTTCAGAAGATAGTGCTATAGATAAATCACCTATTTGTTAAACCTATTGAATTGATAACAGACCCCAAACTGATGAAATTCCATAACTAATTCCTAGAATTTTTTGCGCTCTTGTGATATACTTTTATCTTAATCAGTTTAATTGGTTTGTACCCAAGGACAAATCTCACACTCATAACGTGATGTCAGAAAAATATATGTCACCAAGTAAAGCCCGGAAAACTTTGGGAGTTAACGAAGGAACCCTGGGACGTTGAGAACAAGTTACAGACTCAAGGTGATTATCTGAACATCGTCACCCCATGATCTGACAAAGGAGCTCTTAATGGCTACCGTAATTGATGAACTCTTAGGCAAGAAGTTCCGCTTTCAATCAAACAATTACCGCGATCGTTACCTGCGGCATCAAGATTTTCGGATTAAACTTCATCGCAATGACGGCAGTAGATTATATCAGTTAGATAGTTCGTTCCTTATAGTCCCAGGTTTGACGGGAACTGGGATTAGCTTCCAGTGTGAAAACTACCCACACCATTACATCCGCCACGCGAATTTTTTTAAGTGCTATATTTACAAATCAGACGGCAGTGACTTGTTCAAGAAAGACGCGTCGTGGAATCCCCAACGAGGCTTGGCTAATCCTCAAGGCTTCTCCTTTGAGTCTGTAAACTACCCCGGATTCTTTATGCGTCATAGCTTGTTTCTGAGTCGGATCGATCGTCGCAACGGCTTAGAATTATTCGATCAGGATGCGACTTGGTTAGCGATTTTATTAGAAGTATTAGAAGTTCCGCCGCCGCCCATCCAATGGAGTGTGATTAAAAGTCTCGCCAATGGTGCCGTCTTGGATGTGGCCGGCGCTCAAGCCAATCCCCAAACTAATGTCTTAATCTATACCTATAATGGTGGGAATCACCAACAATGGCAAATTACCCCCGACGGGGTGATTAAGAGCAAGTTGGGTGACTATGCTCTTGATATCAAGGATGTCCCTGGTTGGGGGAACAAATTGTTAGTAATTAATCCCATTAATGGCAGCCCCACCCAGCAATGGGTTATTGATGCCGATGGGGTAATTAAAAATAAAACCAATGGGTTCGCGATCGCTCCCTATACTGCGGACGGTTATCAAGTAGGTATCTTGTACGATTTGGTTAATAAGGCCCAACCATCAGAAAAATGGGCTGTCGTTAATGCTTAATCCGTGATTACCATCGGCTATTAAAATCGGAGATCACTCACATCAGAGAATCGTTAAATTAGGGCGTGTCATCAAGATTGATGACACGCCCTCGGTAATCACAAATTTTCCCTCGACTCTCCATCAGTATTGCTTGTCGATCGCGCTAAAATCAAATCCATAGCCCTTGTCATAATTTCCTCATATTGTACCATTTTACCTAATTCTTCAGCCTCATAAAGTCCGCCCAAAGCGTCTAAAGCAGCATTTTTCAAGGCAGAATTATAAGCATCTTGTAAGGTTTCCTCTAACTCTTCATCGGTGAGATAGTTCCCTTGTGATTTATGTCGTTTATTGGTGCGTTGAATTTGCTTAATCGAATTAAAAATAGATGTTTCCCAAGATTTTGTCGTCCGTTTTTCAGCTTGTTTCTTAATTAAGTGTAATAACAGAATAATGGCAAAACTAAAGATTTTATTCAGTTTATCGGTTTTACTCATCTCTTCTAATTCTTCAACTAGCAATAAAGCCTCAGTAATGTTGCCTTTGTAAAGCAATTCCTTCAGGGTTATTAATTCTTCCATGAGCGCTGATTCCTCCCTGTTTTAATTTTGACACCTATATAGTATATAGTGCTACGCGTGACACCCCATTGACGTTCTTAATTGCACAAACCATTGAACCATTGATTAGAAGTCTGGCGAAAGAGAGGGAACCGGAAACAGGGAACAGTAGGAATTTTGGATGATTTATTAATAAGAATTGATGTCTTTTTGAGTTTCGCACGCAAGAGATATATTTTCTGCCTTCTTCCTTCTGCCTTCTTCCTTCTGCCTTCTGCCTTCTTCCTTCTGCCTTCTTCCTTCTGCTATAAATCGGAAATTTGTTGACGAAACCATAACGCGGCACTTCCATGATCGCGTTCACTTAACTGATCTAATGTCTCATTTAAGAGCGCGATCGGCAATCCCTCTAAGGCCCCAGACACATCACATTCTTGATATTTTCCCATCTCACCTAAGCGAAAGGCTAAAACTCGTTTTCCCCTAACATCAATTACCCAATATTCAGGAATCTTTAACGCGGCATAAAGTTGTTTTTTCTCATCTAAATCTGTCGCGATCGTCGTATCAGCCACTTCTCCTACTAAATCGGGAACACGCCAATCATCTAAATTTATTTTTCGGGGTTCTCCCTCTTTCCAAAAGGGGATATTTTCCCCAACATATAATAATAAATCTGGTACAGCCGATCGCGTCTTAGGTTTTTCGAGCAGACAACGATCTAAACATTTAAAGATTTGTGTTTTTGACCGTTGGCGGGTAAACCAAAAAACAAAAATCATTGGGAAAATATTACTAAAAAGCGAGTGATTAATTCCTTCGTGTCCCATTTCGGTAAAAAGATATCCTTCATTAAAAAATACTCGTATTCTATCAAAACTGGGATCATTATTATCACAAATTGCTAAGTAATCATCCCAAGTCGCGGGTTGCCATTGGTTAAGGGGCTTAACTTCTGGTAAAATGGCTTTGGTTGCAAGTATCATAAGCAAATACCAATTTTTAGTTGGGGATGGTATACTTTTAATAAACCACAAAGGCACAGAGGCACAAAGGAAAGAAAAGAGAGAGACAGTCAATAGGGTTCATTTTATTTCCCTCTATTGTAGCAGAGCTTTGGCAAAATGGTATGAAAGAAAAATTACCTATCATTATCATTGTTTCACCACCTTTCATTACTCAATTCATCTCCCCTCGTGATATCCCAAGCCGCATCAACTTTATTAGAAGCTTCCTGATCAGCTTTCTCTAATTTTAGATGGGGAATCTAGGAGAGAAAAAAGGTAGCCTTTCTCAGACTACCTTCTCTAATTTCACCTGATTTAAGAACCGATCACCCAATCCACCTTGATGCTGCCACCATTATTGTCATAGTTCCACACAGCATCATTGAGAACGAAACGCAAGTTTTCTCCGGGATTGAGAACGATCGTCGCTTTTTTCCCGACCTCTATAACTTCACCGGTTTTCGTGTTCTGTGCGACTAAAGCAAAGGGAGTTTTGGGATATTTCATATTGGCTTCGATGCTAGGCCAAGCCTGTTTAATTCCATCCTGAACGTAAGAGTTGAAGCTGGGCAATCCCTCGGCTGTACATCCTTCCAGACTAGGATTGTTTTTGTCAGGCGACCAAGTACCCGATGCAGTAAATGTATAGGATGTGGCTACGTTTTGAGTGTTAATAAATTCATAGCCAGTTTCCAAATTCCCAGGCACATCAAAACTAGGTGGTACTTTTGGCACTTCAGCAGTAACAATACCTTTCACCGTTAATGAGTAAGTGCGATTACATGAATTAGAAAATGCTGTAGCATTAGCGCCAGAAGCCGTGAAAAGAATGGAGCCACTTAAATTTCCTAATGCCCAAGGCTCCTGCTCAGTTTTACGGTTGAAACTTACAGAACCTGCTTGCGGAGAATAGAACCCAACATAGTCACCTTTTTTCACCGTAATGGGTGTAGATAGAGAAAACTGGTTAAGTCCCACAACAGGTGTTTTCACATCACTCTTGCCCACTACTGACCAGGAACCCGCGTCCTTTCTGTAAATAATCAGTTGTACAGGGGTGGTTTTATCTGCCCAAATTTCCCAGGTATTTACTTCACCATTGCTGTTGAATGGATTGTTAGTGTCTACTATGTAAAAATTAGTTGCGATATCACTAACTCCCCGGCTTTTAACTTCATTTCCACCAATGATAGCTTCGGTTTGCTGCCCAGTAGAAATGACTTCAACCGTCCACTCGTTGCCTACACCCGTACTCCAGGTTGTGACACCTTGTGCTGAGTCAGGACGGTGTAAATAATCCCCTTTCCAAGACTTCAGTTTGATTTTGTTGTCACCAATCGACTCGACAATCCACTCATTGCCTACACCGGTATTCCAGCTTGTGACACCTTGTGCTGAGTCAGGACGGTGTAAATAATCCCCTTTCCAAGACTTCAGTTTGATTTTGTTGTCACCAATTGACTCGACAATCCACTCATTGCCTACACCCGTACTCCAGCTTGTGACACCTTGCTCAGTGTCGGGACGATGCAAATAATCCCCTTTCCAAGACTTCAGTTTGATTTTGCTATTCGTTAATAGCTTTACTGCTGTAACAGAAGAGAAGAGGCTTGATATATCACTATCATTCAAGGCTGTGTCATAGACACGAAGGTCACTATATCGAGCATCGGCGGCGAACTTGTCATGGACACCGACAAGAGAGCGACCCAGCTTAAAGGCATTGCCGTTGGCAATATTGGCGACCCCTTGTCCACTGCCATTTCCTGACACTACTCCGTCAATATATAGTTTCAGCGATGTACCCTTGCGTACTGCTGCTATGTGATGCCATTTTCCGTCGTTGAAACCAGCAGTCTTGCTTTCTACACCTATATAGTTCGTACCATTCTGATCCTGATCCACTTCAGAGCCTATCAGACCCGCGGGGCGAGATTCATGCTTGCCCGTCATCCGAATGCAGAAAAAGTTGCCATGAGAGCCGGCTGCGCGGTTCCCGGCTAAGTCAAAGTACCGATAGGCCTCCGTCGTCTGCACCCAAAAAGCTACAGTAAAATCGTTGGTTCCAAATTGACCGATTTGGGTACCAAAGGAGACAAATGAATTGTCCGAACCATTGATGTGTACCGATGTGTTGCCCCCAGGCCCTTGAGTGTCCAGGGTGGCATTGGACAATGTACCGTCAATTTTTGATACATTTCCTTTAACTGTAAGGACGCATTGAAATGAAGTGCTCATCGATGTTTTCTGTCAATAATTTACCTATTTAAAGGTATCATTTTTAGCAGTTTTTACAGCAATTATTTTAGAAAAATTTAATAATTCTTGATGTTCTTTTGGTGATTATTATTGTTAATCTTTAAACATAGCACATGAAATATGGCAAAATCTAACTATTTTTGTAAATAATTATTTCTCTTCTTGTAAATAATTATTAACCCACCTTTCGGACTTCACTTGGCAGTACACAAAGTAGTACAAAAAACGGGCGATACTGACTGAGCATATTAAGTATAAATACTTGATTCCGTCCAGAAATTGACGATAGCAGAAGGAAGAAGGAAGAAGGAAGAAGGAAGAAGGAAGAGGGAAGAAGGAACAGGGAAGAAGGAAGAAGGAAGAAGGAAGTTGACAGTTGACAGTTGACAGTTGATAATTTAGGACTTACACACGGTGTAAATTACTCGATTCCGTTGAGCGACAAGCTCAAACCCTTATGCGGCCCTTGCAGTGCGTAAGTCTTATAATTGATAATTGTCAACTGTCAACTGTCAACTGTCAACTGTCAATTAACAACGTCCTAACCCTTTTGGCGGTTGCTATAATAGTCTGTGATATCTACCAGAAGAGACTGGTTATCGCATCCTCTGTCTTTGAATTTGATCATTACTTTTGTCAGTGATCGCCCCAGCTTTGTACACCTATAAATCGGAAATTTGTTGACGAAATCATAACGAGGCACTTCCATGATCGCGTTCACTTAAACACCCTAATGTCTCATTTAAGAGCGCGATCTCCAACCCCTCTAACGCCCCAGACACATCACATTCTTGGTATTTTCCTATCTCTCCTAACCGAAAGGCTAAAACTCGTTTTCCCCTAACATCAATTACCCAATATTCAGGAATCTTTAACGCGACATAAAGCTGTTTTTTCTCATCTAAATCTGTCGCGATCGTAGTATCAGCTACCTCTCCTACTAAATCGGGAACACGCCAATCATCTAAATTTATTTTTCGGGGTTCTCCCTCTTTCCAAAAGGGGATATTTTCCCCAACATATAATAAATCTGTTACAGCCGATCGCGTCTTTGGTTTTTCGAGCAAACAACGATCTAAACATTTAAAGGTTTGTGTTTCGTCGGCTTGGCGGGTAAATCCAAAGACAAAAAGCAATTGTAGCTTTTTTTAATCAACCACAAAGGCACAAAGGCACAAAGGCACAGAGGAAAGAAGAGGAAAGAAATAGATTAAATCATAAAGTAGTTTCAGGGAGTGCCCCTTGCATTTTGCCTAACCATTCGATTAAACTTTCTAATTGTTTATCGGCACTAAGGGCGGCTAATCCCCTAATTGTTACTTTTCCTTTCATATACACAAATCGTGTTTGTAAATGTTCGGGCAATTTAGCTTTGAGTAAATTCCACGCGGGTTCTTCCATTGGTGTTTCTAAATTAATATGTTGTTTATTCTCTGGTTTAATTCGCGAGAATCCTAGTTTTTTCGCAATTTGTTTTAATTCCATTACTCGAATTAATTGTTGCGCGGGTTTGGGGATGACACCATAACGATCGCACCATTCTGCTTCTATTTGTTGCAATTCATCACGACAAGTCGCGGTGGCAACGGAACGATACGCGCTCATTTTTTGTTCTAAATCTGGGATATAATCAGAGGGAATAAACGCGGTTAAGGTTAGATCAATTTGTGTGTCATCGACTTTGGGTATTTCTTGTCCTTTAATTTCCTGAATTGCCTCTTGTAACATTTCTGCATAAAGATCAAAACCGATGGTTTCAATTTGTCCTGATTGCTCTGGGCCTAAAATATCTCCCGCGCCGCGAATTTCTAAATCTCGCATGGCTAATTGATAACCTGAGCCTAATTGTGTAAACTCTTGAATGGCTTTTAATCGCATTTTTGCTTCTTCTGTTAACACATTTTTCTGCGGATAAAATAACCACGCGTGGGCTTGAATTCCTGCTCGTCCCACACGGCCTCTTAATTGATATAATTGGGATAAACCAAATTTATGCGCGTCTTCTATTAATATTGTATTGACTCGTGGTATATCTAATCCGGCTTCGATAATTGTGGTACAGACTAATATATCAAATTCTGCCTCACTAAAGGTTAACATGATTGCTTCTAATTCCGCGGGATTCATTTGCCCGTGCGCGATCGCGATCCGAGCACCGGGTATCATTTCCTGTAATTTACCCGAAATTTCTTCTATTCCTTCGATACGGGGTACGACATAAAACACTTGTCCTCCTCGATCTAATTCTTGACGAATGGCAGTGCGTACCGCGTCCATATTATAAGGCATTAAATGAGTTTGAATCGGGCGACGACTGGGAGGTGGAGTCGTGATTACACTCATTTCTCGTATTCCCGATAAAGACATATATAATGTCCGAGGAATTGGTGTCGCGGTTAATGTCAAAACATCGACTTCTGTTTTAAAACTTTTAATCGCTTCCTTTTGTTTTACCCCAAATCTTTGCTCTTCATCTATCACTAATAACCCTAAATCTTTAAATTTAATCCCCTTAGTTAAAAGGGCTTGAGTTCCCACTACCACATCTAATTCTCCCGTGGCTAACCGTTTTTGAATTTCTTTTTTTTCGGTGTCTGTGCGAAAACGATTGAGTAAACCTACCTCGATGGGATAGGGGGAAAATCGTTCTTTTAATGTATGATAATGTTGTTGGGTTAAAATTGTTGTCGGGGCTAATAACGCGACTTGTTTTCCCGCGGTTATGGCTTTAAAAATTGCCCGGATCGCGACTTCGGTTTTGCCAAAACCGACATCCCCACACACTAAACGATCCATCGGGCGATCGCTTTCCATGTCTCGTTTTACGTCTTGAGTTGCCTTTAATTGATCGGGAGTGGCTTGATAAGGAAAAGACTCTTCTAATTCCTCTTGCCAAGGCATATCACAGGGATACATATACCCGATTTGTTTGGCTCTTTTTGCATAAAGATTTAACAAATCTATGGCTAATTTTTTAATAGCTTTACGGACTTTATTTTTGGTTTTCTCCCAACTATTACCCGTTAATTTATTTAAAGTTGGAGGGCTGGAACCCACGGCACGAAACCGTGATAAACTACTGAATTGATCCGCAGCTATTCGTAATAATCCATCGGCATATTTTATCACTAAATATTCGCGAGTCTCATCACTAATACATAAACTTTCTAGTTTAATAAACTTACCGATTCCATGTTGTTTATGCACAACATAATCACCCGGATTCAATTTTTCTAAATCAACTTTTTTAGAAACCGCACGACGACGTTTCCGAATATAACTCGGTGTCGCGAGGTTATGTTGACCATAAAATTCGCGATCGGTAATAACTACTAACCGGAAAGTCGGTAAAATAAAACCTTCTAATTCTGCTAATCCACTATATTTTAACGCGATGGGAGTATGTTGAATTAATAATCGTTCGATCGCGGGAAAGTCATTAGGATTAGGAATAAACTTCGCGGGACAATCATGTTCTTGTAATAAAGAAACGGAGCGACTGGGTTGGGCTGAAATCAGAAATATCGCGAAATTGCGATCGCGTTCTTCACGGACCATTTCCCCTAACTTAGCATATTGATGGGGCATAACCGGAAGGGGACGACTGGCTAAATTAAGAAAAGAAGAATCCTTGGTAACAGAAGGAATTTCTTTTAAGTTAATTTCCTGGGTAAATTCCGATAAATAAAGATGCTTAAATCGTTGAACTTCTGCCAAAGACTCATTAAAATCTCGATGAATTTTCGGTAAATGAGTATTACCACTTTGCCAATGTTCCTCCATACTTTCAAACCCGCGATCGCCATGAGCTTGACATTGACTTAACTCATCAATCACCACTAAACTATGATCAGGCAAATAATCCAATAAACACGCGGGTTTCTCAAAGGCCAAACCCAATAATCTCCGAAAACTTTTCCCCTCTTGATTTCCTTCCTCCGTGGCCTCTGTGCCTTTGTGGTTTGAGTCCTCAATCCCCTTTTCCTTTAACGCGAATTGAATAATAGGACTAAAATCCGTCGGCGTTAAAATCAATCCTTCAATCTTATCTAAAGAGCGTTGAGTTGACGGTTCAAACTCCCGAATATGTTCTAATTCATCCCCAAAAAACTCTAAACGCACAGGCAATTCCGCAGCCACCGGAAACACATCAACAATATCACCTCGACGACTCCATTGGCCTTCCATTTCCACTAAAGAAACTCGTTCATATCCCATTTCTGCTAATTTCAAATCAAGGGTTTTGGCACTCCAATTCATCCCTTGATTTAAGGTTAAACAAAAAGGTTGAAACGCGTTAACAGGTGGTAAATGAGGTTGTAGAGCCCTTTGCGTGCAGATAATTGCCAAAGCCGATCGCGCATTTGTCCCCGCTTCTGCCTTTGCATCGAGAGCCATCACTAAATCCGCGATCGTCTGCATTTGTCCCCAAGTCGTCTCAGACTCAGGATCAAACAATTCATAGGGAGAAGCCTCGGAAGTGGGGTAAAAATGGACTGTTGGCCACCCCATCGCCTCCAATTGGGCAGTCCACCGTCCCGCGTCTTCCTGAGTCGCGGTGACAACTAATAAATGAGCCCCTTCTTGTTGGGCTAAAGTGGACGCGACTAAACCCTTGGGCAAACGAGACAATCCCCCCAAAGACAAAAACCCTTGTCGTTTTAACTTTGTCAGGAGTTCCGTAGTAAGTGGCGATCGGCCTAAAGTGCGAATAATAGAAGAAAAAGTCATGAGAGGAAAATTGTTACCCTAGATCAATTATCAGAATAAGTGGAAAAACGTGCAAATTATATTAAAATCCGTGCCATATTATCCAGTTAATAACGTCAGCCCAATATCGTGATGGAACCAGATACTCTACCCACAGAGGTTATTTTAACGCACCCCCGTCAATCATTGGGAAAAGTGCAATTAGATTGGACTCCCCAACCGGGGAATTATTTGGATTGGGAAGGAAAAACCTACGCGGTGTTAGAGCGACATCACCGTTATCAGTTAAAATCAGGTCGCTATCGTTTACAGAAAATAGATCTTTATGTGCAGGCTGCCCAACGCCCTACGGAGAAAACTTTGATCGAGGGACGTTGGATCATTGGTGACGCGAGTTGTCGTTATAATGCTCTTTCGGAAATGCTTCGTTGTGCGGTAAATCCATCGGGTCCCTGCGCGACTTGTCAATATTATGATAACGCTTAATTTTATCCTATGTTGGGTGGGTTTTGTGGCGCGAAAAATCCTCGGGAATTGCACCGGAAAAAATGCACCAAACCCACCATTTTTGTCTCGATTTTTGCTCTGGCGGACCCAAGAAACCGGGTTTTTTCACCGAAATTGAGATTGGGAACGAAGTATTTTGGATGAAAAACCCGGTTTCTGCGTAAGTCATGTTTTTGTTGGGTTTCGCGGCTGCGTAAGTCATGTTGTTGTTGGGTTTCGCGGCGCTCAACCCAACCTACATCTGTTTAACATAAATTAGGTGAAAATTTCACCGACGGTGATGCGATTTCCATTGAGAAAATCACCCCCTGATTGCACTTTTTTACCCGCGATTTGCAATTCTCGTAATAATAATAATCCGTCTCCGGTTTGGACAATCGGCCCTAATCCTTTGGCGGTTTTTACCACTTCTCCGGGTTTTCCTGATAATTGGGATAATGTCTCCCATTCTTTCTCTAAATTCCGTAATTCTAAGGGTAAAAATCGCCAATAGGCTTCCCCTAATGGTGCTGTGGCACTAATTTTTACCGTATTTTCCCGAAATTTGGCTACACAGTGGGGGTGAAATCCTTGGATTTGATGATGGAGCCTGATCGCGCTTCGGCTCCAATCGAGAATAAAATCGGAATCTTTAATCAAAGACGCGTAAGTAGCTTCCTCATTATTTTGGGGAATAGGAGTAATGTCACCCTGGGCTAACTTTAACAGAGTTTCTAATAATAAATCTGCCCCTAATTCCGAAACGCGATCGGCAAGAGTAGTAGCATTATCTAATAAAGTAATCCCCGCGTAAGCCTTCAATAACATCGCGCCTGTATCCATCCCCGCGTCCATTAACATCGTCGTGATACCCGTTTCTTTTTCCCCATGATAAAGACACCATTGAATCGGTGCAGCACCACGATATTTAGGTAAAATAGAACCATGTACATTAATACAGCCTAAAGGTGGAATATCCAAAATTTCTTGAGATAAAATTTGTCCATAAGCCACAACCACAAAAACATCGGCTTCTGTTTGTTTTAACAGAGAAATAACCTCAGCATCTTTTTTAATACGTTTCGGTTGCCAGACGGGGAGATTATAAGCCATAGCCGCGATTTTCACAGGAGAAGGATTTAATTGATTTCCTCTCCCCCGCCGTTTATCAGGTTGAGTAACAACTCCAACTACTTGAAATTCGGAATGATTGAGTAAATTTTCTAAAGTGGGAACCGCAAATTGAGGAGTTCCAAAAAAGACTACTTTCATGGGTAATGGGTAATGAGTAATGGGTAATGGGTAATAGGTAATAGGTAATGGGCAATGGGGAATGGGTAATAAATTGTAGGGTGGGTAAGACGGTGATTGACTCTCCCCTCTTAACGAAATATCTTATTACCGTCTTACCCACCAAAACCGCCGAGGGGCGAAGCATTCCCCACAATTATTTTTGCTCTTGATTAATAACTATATTTAGAGAAGGCTTCGCCCTGCATTAAGGACAATCTACGACACCTCATCTATTTGAGAAACGCGATATCACAATAGTCCGCACCGGAACCCCCCCTACCATAGTAACACCTAACACATCATTTAGGAGTAATAGAAATTTCCACACGACGGTTGCGTTGACGGTTACTATCAGAAGCATTTTCCACAGTGGGGCGACTGCTACCATAACCAATTATAATCCAATGATATTCATTCCCTAATACTTGAGATAAATATTGTGAAACCAGTTGCGCCCGGGCAAAAGATAAGGCTCGACTTTGTTTAAAATCTCCCGTATTATCCGTATGCACTCCGATACGCACTGTCGCCCCTGGATAATTGCGTAACTCGGCAATTAAATTATCTAAAATTACATTACTTCCCTCTTTGATGCTGGTACTATCTTGCTCAAATAAAACATCACTGGGAAATGTTACCATTAAAGCATTACCCGCCAAAGTTTGCTGTTTTTCTCCCGTCATACTTATGGGAGGAATACTCGCGGTTTTTGCCGAATTTGAGGATTTCGTTTCTGTGGCTAATTGTTGAGAAATAATTTCAAGTCGCTTTTCTAATGATTCTGTGGGGCGACGGCTTCCTAATTGGGATTCTAAATTAGTAGTGCGGCCAATTAAACTGTTTAATTCTCCTTGTAATTGCTTTAATTCCCCTTGGATTTTTTCCCGTTTTTCCGGTGTTAATTCTACTTTAATATTAGGGATAGGCGTAGGAGACACGGGCATAACACTCGGAGATGATGTCACACTTCCTACCCCTTTTGTGAAAGAGCCCGATCGCGTTAAGAATTGTTCCAAAAGGGGCGTTTTGTTGGAAGAGGAGGGGAATTTGGACGCGATCGTGATTCCCAATACCCAACCCAAACCCCCCCCCACAATCAATAAAAGAAGACGAAAAATAAATGAGAGAATAAACAGACTTATCCCCGAAGACTGGGGTTTTCCTGTCTGGGGACTGACAGAATTTTTAGGTGAAGATTTTGTCACGGTTTTCTCCTCGTTACAGTATCCTTCATTTAAAATTGCTTAATCGCCCGTTCGATTTCGCGCTTGTCATCGCGACGCTTCATATCTTCCCGTTTATCGTGTAACTTTTTACCCTTACCCAGGCCAAGATCAACTTTAACCCAACCATTTTTCAGGTACATTTTTAAGGGAACCAAAGTTAATCCCTTTTGCTCCACTTTCCCCACTAATTTGCGAATTTCCTCTTTATGTAATAACAATTTACGAGTACGAAGGGGATCATGGTTAAAATAATTACTCGCGCTTCCCCAAGGAGAAATATGAATATTAATTAACCATAATTCCCCATTGCGAATTAAACCATAGCCATCCCGTAGATTGACTTTACCTTCGCGAATTGATTTCACTTCCGTACCCTTGAGCTCTATCCCCGCTTGGTATGTCTCTAGGATATCGTAGAGAAACCGTGCTTGACGATTATCGCTCACTATTTTGTATCCAGTGCTGTTGTCTGCCATCTGTTGTCTTTCTTTTACTCCTTATCGTTACAACATATTATAACACTTTTTCTCGGTTTTGTTTTTTTTATTTACTAAACTTTGAAAAACTTAATGTTTTTACCCTACGCGATCGCGGAGAGCCTTCGCTATAATAAGATTGTCTGGCTCCGTTGTCAGATATCCTCATCGTGCCCCATTAAGAGAGGGAAATATATGCCCAAAAAACTCACCTTTCGCGAAAGAATAGAAAAAACATTTAACCACGTTTTCTGGGGCTGGAATATCATCTTTCTTTTGATGGATACCTTTATTTTCTACTTCTTTAGTATTCCTTTAATTCTCGCCACTATCCTCGGAGAAATCCCCCTGGATTTTTCTTTAACTATCTTGGCATTAATGATAATGCCTATCCTTTCGATCATTTTAGCGAAAAAACATTTTGACAAACAGCCCCGTCAACTTATGCGTTTTTTTTACGGCGTGGAAGCACCCCTTTTTGTCTTATGTTTAATTCGTCTATTCCTCATCCGTGAATTAACTCCCGTGAGTGGGATGTTTTTAGCCACAATTTGTTTATGTATTGCGGCATTTTGTGGTGAATTACTCTATGGCTATGTGGGATTGAGAGAAAATTTAACCGAGCCGACAATTAAAAATAATAACTTTTGGGTACGGTTAATCGGACAAGAAAAAATGGCCTGGTTACAGATGGGCTGTCATAGTTTAATGCTGATAATTGGACTCTATGCCGCGGCTATTCTTCTCTTTTATGCCCTTCCCGTTGCGGTTTCTACGGTTAACCTTGCCCTTCAATTTATCGGGGGGATTTTTTATGCCATTTCCCATGCCAATTATTCATGGGAAAGTATAATTTATATGCTCCTTTATTCTTTACCATTTTTAATTTTTTTATATTTGGGGTGGTGGTTGTTGATTTTCTCAGGGGGATTATTTGTCGCGATGCCTTCCTTATTCGGATTTCTTTATCTGGAATCCGGCCAAAAAATATTACGAAATTTTGCCTCTCAGTATGGTAAACCCAAAATGAGGATCGCGTCTGTATCTATTATCACCACTTGGTTAGTGATATTTTTCTCCCTGCAAAATCAACCTCAAATTAAAGCACTACAACTTTTAGAAACTCCAGCTAATAATGATATTCGTCCTAGCCTTATCGCCCAATCAGATCACATTAAAGAGGGATTAGTCAATGCTTATTTATCACCCTATCGTTATCTCAGTACCGTTAAAGAAAACGATCATATTCGTGTGATGTATCAATGGCTAGGATTATCCAAAGACGCGGGGCAAACTTTACAAAATTGGTATAATTATCTCATGTCTCCTTTTTTGTATCAAGGTTACCAAAGTGATGTGGAAAAAGCGGAAAAACTTTATGAAGCTTTTTTTGATAAACCCATTCAAAAAGGCGAAACTAATGCCATTCAACACGCGCTCCAATCTACTTATGAGCGCGATCAAGTACAGGCGGGTTTATTAAATATTAATGAGAAAAAGGTTTGGTTACAGTCTCAAGATATTGCGGTGAAAGAAAAGGAGAATTTTGCTGAAGTAACACTCCATGAAGTATATCAAAATCAAACTAATCAATTACAAGAGATATTTTACTATTTCTCTCTGCCAGAAAGTGCTACCGTTACGGGATTATGGTTAGGAGATACTGCCGATATTAGCAAAGCATTTCCTTTTACGGTATCTCCGCGTGGGGCAGCCCAAAAAGTTTATAATAGTCAAGTGAGAGTGGAAAGACAAGATCCGGCTTTATTGGAGCAAGTTGGGCCGAAAAATTATCGTTTAAGAGCTTTTCCTATTCCGGCTAAACAGGTTTTAAATAATAATTTGTTTTCGCCCGATCGCGCTAAGGTAATGCACCTGTGGTTAAGCTATAAAGTAATGGCAGAGGAAAAAGGATGGAGTTTACCGAATTTAGCCGAAAAACGTAATATCTTTTGGACAGGATACACCCAAAGAAATTATACCATCAATGGAGTAAAATCTCAGGTAAAATTAGATCAAGATAATTGGTTGCCTGAGTATTTTCCCCTTAGTAACAAAATTGCACCCACCTTACAAGAGGTAATTTTCTCTGGGGGACAGAAAATCACCGCGAAACCCTTAACTAACTCCGATTATGTCTTACCGAATAATCAAAAATTTGCCGTGATTCTTGATACTTCCTATAGTATGACATCTCAACGTCAAAAAGTACAAGAAACCTTAGAAGGCTTAACCCGTAAAAAATTCGGTGACAATGACATTGATCTTTATATATCTAGTTCCCCAGGAATGACACCACAACGCGTCAATGAGCCTGAGCAATTTAAACTGAGTCAATTAAGTTTTTATGGCAGTTTGTCATTTAACGAAATATTACAACAGTTTGCCAGTTTACGGCGTGAGGAAACCTATAATGGCATTTTCTTAATTAGCGATCGCGGGAATTATGAGTTATCGAAAGATAAGGAAAAAATCCCCTCTTTAGGTGCGCCCTTATGGATGATCCATTTAGGAGGAATGCCCCCCGCCTATGATGATAATATTTTGAAGGCGATTCAAGATAGTGGAGGAGGCGTAGGCAGTGATATAAAAGAAGTAATGCAACGTCTCGCGACGAAAGCCAAATTAGGCAAATCAACGGTTAATGTGGTTGATGGTTATACTTGGATTAATGTCAAATTATCCGATGACGAATTGAAAAAACTTTCCCCGTTGAAGAAGCCAGAAGAAAATGAATTTTCCCCTCTGGCTGCCCGTCAATTGGTATTAGCTCTCAGTAAAGAAACCAGTCTGGAGCAAATCTCTCAATTAGATAGGATTCACGCGATCGCGAAACAGTTTAAAATCGTCACTCCTTACTCATCCATGATTGTCTTAGTCAATGACAGACAACGAGAATTACTTAAAGAAGCCGAAGCACAACGCGATCGTTTCGATCGTCAAGTAGAATCAGGAAAAGAAACATTAACCAAACCCGCAAATCCCATGAATCAAGAAGGAATACCCGAACCCCAAACCTGGCTCGGTTTAATTCTGGGAATCGGTTTATTAATAATTTTCCGATATCGTCAGCAACGACATCATCCCCTCTCCTAATCACTGGTAGGGGCGGGTTCACCCAAATTTATCCTACCAACAAATAACCCCAAAAAAAACACCCAACCCCAAGGATAAAATGGCAGAAATTCGCAATTCTTGGGTAGAGATGCCATCTATGTAGGGGCGGGTTCACCCAAATTTATCCGAGCAACAAATAACCTCAATAAACCCGCCCAACTCCAAGGATAAAATGGCAGAAATTGGCAATTCTTGGGCAGAGATGCCATCTATGTAGGGGCGGGTTCACTGAAATTCATCCCACCCACAAATAACCCAAAAAACCCGCCCAACCCCAAGGATTAAATGGCATGAAGTCGCCAATCTTCGGTGTGGATGGCGTGTCTGTAGGGGCGGGTTCACCCGAATTTATCCTACCCACAAATAACCCCAAAAAAACCGCCCAACCCCAAGGATTAAATGGAATGAATTGGCAATTATTCGGTGTGGATGGAGCGCGTTTATATCATTATGTCGGTAGGGATGGGGCGGGTTTTCTGGGATATCTGTTTGGTGGCAATTATATGGGCGAACCCGCCCCTACAATACCAGAAACTACCCAGTTTCTTAGATGTAGGTTGGGTTGAGCGCCGCGAAACCCAACAGCAAAAAAAGCTACCCAGAAACCCGGTTTCTTATTCTGATAAGAAACCCCCTCAAAAATTAAGGGGGTTAATCACTTTTTACTCGTTAACTTTCGGCTCCGTCGAAGGCGCTATCGCGGGTTCGACGATGCGTTTTGGCCGCCCGGGTTTGCGTTTGTGGCGTTGATTAAGAGATTTATCACTCGCCAAGGCTAACTCTTCGGGTGTACATTGGAATAAACGTAACGCCTCAAGAAACTTTTGTGGTGTCATCGTCGGCTCTGTGCGCCCCGTTTCCCAGTTGCGGACACTTGTTTCGCTAATTGACAATTTTTCCGCGACTTCCGCCCGACTTAAATTCGCTCTTTCTCTGATTGCTTCCATATCCATACATTAAAGTCTCCCTTTATGTCATTAAATTAGTTTTCAAAAATCAATGGTATCATGGTTTCACCAAGAAACCAAGAGTTTTTCGAAGAAATCTCAACAAAGGGATGCTCTAAAATAGAGAAAGAAAATTTCAACACAGGAGAGGCAGTTATCGAAACCATCTACGGCAACCTGCAAGGGTTAAAAACCAGTCAACTGAAACAACTCGAGCGCCTGTATCATCAAAAATTACCCGGCGATTCGGTAACTACGCCAGAATTTGCCCAGCGCGTCGGGGCGATTAGTACAGAAATAGATGAGCCCGTCTGTGTGTATATCAATCGTCGGGGACAAGTAATCCGTGTGGGGGTAGGCACGCCTCGCCAAACCCAAATTCCTCCTTTAGAATTACCCCGTTATGGGGGTGGGCGTTTGAGCGGTATTCGCTGCATCGCGACTCATCTAAAATCCGAACCCCCTAACGAAGCCGCGTTAACCGCGATGGCGTTACAACGTTTAGATGCCCTAGTCTGGATAACCTTAACCGGGCAAGGTTTTCAACGACGTGGTGGGGGGGGGACTGGTTATATCAAAGATACCTATCTTGCCCATCTTATCTCACAACGGGAAATTACCTCACCCCCTACCCTTCTCCTAGAAGGAGAGGGGAGTAAAAATACTTCTTTCATCCCCCCTAAAGGGGGGAAAGAGGGGGGTGAAAATACCCCGCCAAAAGAGGGGGGTGAAAGAAAATCATCATTTTTATGGACAGTTTCGCAGCCCTTAAATCTTGATACTTTAACTGATCAAGATTTTCTGGAATTAGTAGAAGAATTAGAGGCGGAATTTGCCCAAGAATTTGTCGCCAAACAGGTTGATGTCGATCATGATAAAGTCCTTTTAGTGGGTGTAATGACTGATAATAAAACACCCCAAAATTTTGAGGATGGTTTAGCCGAATTAGGGATGTTAGTTGACACCGCGGGGGGTCAAGTTTTAGAAACTTTACGTCAAAAAAGATCTCGCCCCCATCCTCAAACAGTAGTAGGAGAAGGTAAAGTACAAGAAATTGCTTTAAGTGCTCAAACTTTAGGGGTAAATTTAATAGTATTCGATCGCGATTTATCGCCTTCCCAGGTGCGTAATTTAGAAACGCAGATTGGGGTTAGAGTAGTCGATCGCACGGAAGTAATCTTAGATATTTTTGCCCAAAGAGCGCGATCGCGGGCAGGTAAATTACAAGTCGAACTCGCCCAATTAGAGTATAATTTACCACGTTTAACAGGGCGAGGTCAAGCCATGTCTCGTTTGGGGGGAGGTATTGGTACGAGGGGCCCAGGAGAAACCAAATTAGAAACCGAAAGACGTGCGATCGCCCGTCGAATTAGTCGATTACAACAGGAAGTTAATCAACTGCAAGCACACCGCGCTCGCCTACGTCAAGGGCGACAACATCAAGAAGTGCCATCGATCGCGATCGTGGGTTATACCAACGCGGGAAAATCAACATTATTAAATACTTTGACAAACGCGGAAGTTTACACCGCGAATCAACTTTTTGCCACCCTTGATCCGACAACTAGACGCTTAGTAATACCCAATCCCCAAACCAAACAACCTCAAACCATTGTGATGACAGATACAGTGGGTTTTATCCATGAATTACCCCCTGCATTAGTGGATGCTTTTCGCGCGACATTAGAAGAAGTTACGGATGCCGACGCGTTATTGCACGTTGTTGACTTATCTCATGAAGCATGGCAAAGTCAAATACATTCTGTCATGAAGATTTTAAGCGAAATGCCGATTACTCCGGGGCCAGCATTACTCGCGTTTAATAAGATTGATCAAGTCGATGGAGATACTTTAAGATTAGCTCAAGAGGAGTATCCCAACGCGGTTTTTATTGCCGCGTCTTGCGGTATTGGTTTAGAGACTCTACGCGCCCGACTTGGGGAACTTATTGACTACGCGATCGCGCTTTAAGGAAACTAAGGAAACTTAAGTATATAGGTTATTAGATTTTGTAGGTTGGGTTGAGGCACGAAACCCAACACATTTCTTGGGTTTTGTGCGTAACGCACGCGATCGCGCTTTAAGGAGACTTAAGAAGTGCGTGCCTCCGTTGGATAAACAATACCTTCGCCCAACCTAAAAACGATTTTGATGGTTGTTGGGTTTTGCGCTACTAAAAAACGATTTTTATGGTTGTTGGGTTTCGTGCCTCAACCCAACCTACACTGAGCCACGTCGAAAGGCATTTTTTCTTCTTCCTTCTTCCTTCTTCTTTCTTCCTTCTGCTATATTAAGAAATGTTACCAAAACCCAAAAACGATTATGACTGCGAAGGTTGAGATTTACACTTGGAGAAGTTGTCCTTTTTGTATCCGGGCAAAGTCCCTATTAACAAAAAAGGGTGTAGATTTTATGGAATATAGTATTGATGGAGATGAGGAAGCACGGAGCAAAATGGCTCAAAGGGCAAATGGGCTTCGATCGCTTCCCCAAATTTTCATCAACGATAAACATATTGGAGGTTGTGATGATATTCACAGCTTAGAGCGCCAAGGAAAATTAGATCCTTTATTAGTTTAATAGGTAATAGGTAATAGGTAATAGGTAATAGGTAATAGGTAATGGGTAATAGATAATAGGTAATGAGTAATAATGCACCCAATTATCTAGACGGAGAAACCTGGTTTCTAGGATAAATCTTGGGTTTGGCGGTGAAGGATCTAGGAAGAAACCTGATTTCTAGCCCCATGAGTAAGTCCTGTATTTGTCACTCACAAATGGGAGCATTCACGTTTGGCAAAAAGTTGCTAATACCTAACACCTAACACTTAACACCTAATACTTAATACCTATCACCTATTACCCATCACCGATCACCAATCACCCATTACCCATTACCCATTACCTATTACCTATTACCTATGAAATTTGCATTTATTATCGATCCCATTGACAAACTCATTCCGGGGCACGATACCAGTGTCGCGTTAATGGAAGCAGCCCAATTATTAGGGCATGAAGTGTTTATCACAGAAGCCAACTTATTAACAGTTATTAATAGTCAAGCCTGGGCAAATTTAACTCAGGTGGAATTAACCCCCGTGCAAGCCGTTGATGGGCATTGGGTAGCGAGTGATCATTGGTATCAATTAGGGGAAAAAAGTTTACAACCCTTAGAGACAATGGACGCGGTATTTATGCGTACCGATCCTCCAGTGAATATACCTTATCTGTATGGGACTTTCCTGTTAGATTATATTAATCCTGACAAGACTTTGGTGGTTAATTCTCCGAAGGCATTGCGCTCGGCTAATGAAAAAATGTACGCGTTACAATTTAAAGACGCGATTCCTGAAACTATTGTGAGTCAAAATAAGGAAGTAATCCGTAAGTTTGTCTCCGAAAACACGATCGCGGTTTTAAAGCCCTTGGGGGGGAAAGCGGGAGAAGGAATATTAATGTTAGACGCGAGTGATCGTAACTTTAACTCCTTAATTGAAATCAGTACCCAACAGGGACAAATTCCGGTAATGATTCAACAATATTTACCCGAAGCCAAGGAAGGAGATAAGCGAATTATTTTATTAAATGGGGAACCTATAGGCGCGGTTAATCGTATCCCCACGGGACATGAATTTCGTGGTAATATGGCCGTAGGGGGAAGGGTTGCCAAAACGGAAATAACAGAAAGAGAAAAGCAAATTTGTGAACAATTAGCCCCTGTCTTGCAAAGAGAAGGATTATATTTTGTCGGAATAGATGTGATTGGGGGATATCTGACAGAAATTAATGTCACAAGTCCGACGGGAGTGAGAGAAATTGATTTATTAAATGGAGTCAGTTTAGGAAAACAGGTAATAGAATGGGTTGCCAATTTTCAGCCAAAAGAAGACTCCTAGGGAGACACAATAATGAATGAAAATAATGAGGAGCAAAAGGAAATCCGAAAATGGGCAATGTTATGTCATCTTTCCTCGATGATATGGATACCATTGTCTGTAATTAGTGCTTTCGTCGGTATTCCCATGATCGTGCCCTTTGTGAGTATTTTAGGGCCCTTAGGCGTTTGGCAATTCCAGAAAAATCTCGATCCCGCGATCGATGATCATGGTAAAGAATCTGTCAATTTTCAACTTTCTTTACTCATTTATTGGATAATCTTAGCAATTCTCTGTTTTTTACTGATGTCTGTCACCTGTGGATTAGTCATGAAATCAAACCCCACATCAGTAGAATCAGTCTTGAGCACAATAGGAGGGTTATTATTAATGGGAGGAGCCGTTATATTTGTAATTATGGGAATAGCCTCCTTTTCTCTCGTAATTTTTGCCGCGATTAAAGCCAGCAAAGGTGAATTTTACCGTTATCCTTTTACTATACGTTTTCTCAAATAATTAGCCTATGTCATCTACCATTGGAATTGCTATTGTTGGGACGGGTTTTGGCCAAAAAGTGCATATTCCGGCATTTCAAGCTCATTCTCGTACTAAGATTGTCGCGGTTTATCATCGTGCTCTGGAAAAAGCCAACACGATCGCGTCTAGCCATAACATCCCCTATGCCACTAATAGTATTGAAGATATCGTAAACAGACCAGAAGTACAAGGGGTAAGTATATCAACACCGCCCTTTTTACATTATGAAATGGCGAAAACTGTCTTAGAAGCTGGCAAACATCTTTTATTAGAAAAACCGACAACATTAAACGCCCAAGAAGCGCGATCGCTTTATCATTTAGCCCAGCAAAAAGGAAATATCGTGACAATGGATTTTGAGTTTCGCTTTATTCCAGCTTGGCAACATTTTGCCCAATTATTAGCCGAGGGATATGTCGGAGAAAAACGCCTAATCAAAATTGATTGGTTAGTATCAAGTCGAGCCGATACTTCTCGCCCTTGGAATTGGTACGCGCAAAAAGATAAGGGAGGTGGAGTTTTAGGCGCGATCGGTTCCCATGCCTTTGATTATATCAACTGGTTATTCGGATCAATTCGGCGTTTATCCAGTCATTTAATCACCGGAATAACAACTCGTCCCGATCCCACAGAAAACGGAAAATTAAAACCAGTAGATGCCGATGATACCGCGACATTAATGTTAGAATTAATAGACGGAACCCCTTGTCAAATGTGTTTAAGCTCCGTCACCTATCAAGGGCGAGGACATTGGATAGAAGTCTATGGAAGTAAAGGCACATTAGTCTTAGGAAGCGATAATCAACAGGATTATATCAATGGATTTCGTTTGTGGGGAAACCAAGACGGAAAACCCTTAGAAGAGATAAAAATCCCTCAAGAATTAGAATTTCCGCAAGTTTATTCCGATGGCAGGATCGCGTCCTTAATTCGAGTCATTGATAAATGGGTAGAAGCCATTGATAAAGGCGAAAGTTTAACACCTTCATTAAGAGAAGGAGTTTATTCACAATTATTAATGGATTTAACCCAAGAATCAAATCAAACCGGAACCTGGGTAGATATCCCCGATTTTGAGAAGTTTATCGCGGGATAATATTGTATTGTAAGGTGTGTCAGAGCTTCTCTGATGCACCTGAAAACCAACTCATATCATTTTTGACCAAAAGTAATACATCTGTGTTTATCTGCGTTTATCTGCGGTTTCAAAAAAGAGTATTTTAGTTGAATTTGAAAAATATTAGGACTTACGCTCAACTACCGGGTTTCTCTGAAAAATCGTCGGTTGGGAAACTAGACATCTACGCTCTAACCCGCTTTCTCGGCTCCTATATAGGGGTTAAGACCCGTTTTCGTAACTTTTCGGCAACTTTTCGGCAACTTTTTGGCAACTTTTTGGCAACTTTTCGGCAACTTTTTGGCAACTTTTCGGCAACTTTTTGTCACCTGAGATGATGTTAAGGTACTAATATCAGAAATTTGACTAGCTTAGAGAGTCTGGTTAGGGAAGGGTGAATCGTTAAACTTTTAGGGAGCATTTCATTTTTGTAAATTGGTAGTGGGAGCGTCTCGCTCCCTAGCCCGATCCCGCCGGGAGCGAGACGCTCCCACTACAGTTTTTTTTGCTTCTTTGAGATGCACCCAACTTTTATTACAGAAGCCCGAAATTTGCATAAAAGGGAGAAGTTTCACCAATTAGGTAAATAGAGGCGGCTACAGGGCTCGTCAAAGGCTTAACTCTTGATCTCAAGTACCTTAGAGGTGATAAACATGAATATTCTTCCTGATATGTCATCATCCCCTGATCAAATACCGATTGCGATTGAGGAGGTTTTGTCGCGCATCGAAAGTCTTTTATGTCAGACTTGGCAAGAGACAGGTTTTGGGGCTTTGACAATAGAAAGCGAGAGAGCCAGTGATAAAAAAATTCGGATCGTTATCAAAGGTTCTACCCATTATCGGTATATTATTAGTGATCAGGATGTGAGTCGATGGAGCGGGGCTTTGCCATCAACGCGATCGTCGGATACCGCGTCTAAGGAAAAATGAATTGGCTAGTCAATAATAATTAACCAGTGATGTTCACTGCACGGCTGTGAGGGCTGGCAGTGTCAGAGAAATATAGGTGACATACTACCTAGCCTGAGATGGGTGTAAGTCTCACGGGGCTGGAGAAGTGACACACGATCGCGTTGATCGGGTGTCATTTCTCCAGTTTCTTGTTTTTTTTGGCAACAATGTGGGGCAGGCATCCTGCCTGCTTTTTACCCTATTTTTAGGAGATGTCTAATACCCTTCGTAAGCAACATTTTGCTCAATCACAAGGCAAACAACATAGGAAGAAGATATGTTTTCAGCATTCAAAGCGACTTCCACGATCAAAGGACAATCATTGATGGTTTTGGCAGGCGCGATCGGCATCGGCTGCCTAGCTCTGAGCGCGAAACCCAGTTACAGCCAACTGGCAGCCGGCCAAAAGGGTTTTTACTGTGATACCTCGACAGGTGTTCCAACAACGATGTATCAAAACTCTAATGGGGGGCGTGAACCTTGGATCAAATGGGAATCAAATGCTTTTCCTGACTACGATCCATTAAGACGCTGCCAAGAAGTCAGTGCGCGTTTAGAAACTTACCGTAAAAATAAGCAACTCAAGTACATCACAGTGGGGAAGATGAACAACGAGCAAGTCATTTGCACGGCGAGTCAGGTGAATGGTCGCTGCGAAAATTTAATCTATACCCTGAAACCTGGTCAGGATGCAGTCGCAACTTTAAATAAACTTTTGGCTTGGCGAGAAGGCCAGGCGGGTGTTCCTTCTCTCTCTGAAAATGATCCCATACCTTACATTGATGTGAGTGGACGGATAGAATATGATTCCGACGCTCCTACAAGAAATGTAGCACCGATTAAGACTCCCCAAGCAGTACCCCAACCGCCAGCTTCTAATGGTGGTTCACGGGAGCTTTAAAGAAAATGCCCAAGCGCTTAGTGATTATTGGGGTAGGGATAATTTCTCTGATGTTTACATCAGAGAGTTATCTCGTTTTGGCTGAATTACCTAAAGAGAATTATAGCCCAACACAACGGCAAAATCTCCCTGTTGCCCAATTAGCCCGGTTAACAACGGTACGCATTTTCACACCTAATGCTTCAGGTTCGGGTGTGATTATTAAGCAAGAAGGGCGGACTTATACAATCTTAACTAATTGGCACGTTGTCGCGGTTCAACCTCAGAAGATTACTGCCCCTGATGGTCAAAAATATCGCTTATCAGGGGTGAAACAATTAGGCAATAATGATTTGGCGATCGCGAGTTTTGAGAGTGAGACCTCTTATCAAGTTGTGACTATCAAAAGAGACGCGATCGTGGTAGGTGAAACTGTTTTTGCCGCGGGATTTCCCATGTATCAAAAACAAGGGGAAAAACAAGAGTTAACTACAACTTTTGACCAAGGTTTACAAGTGTTTCGCTTAACCCAAGGAGTCGTTTCTGTATTACCGCCTAAACCTTTACCCCAAGGATATCGTTTAGGTTATACCAATGATATTGAAGTGGGAATGAGTGGGGGGCCTATTTTGAATCGGCAAGGACAATTAATCGGAGTTAATGGGCGGGTAAAAAACCGCGATCCTGACTTTGGGGTTTATGGGTTTGAAGATGGAACCGAACCATCGGGGGTTTTATTACAACAGATGATTAATTCTAGTTGGGGAATCCCTATTAGTACCTATTTGCATTTTTTGTAGGGGCGGGGCCCCCGTGCCCGCCCCCAACTCTCAGGGGGATTGCCCCTACAAAAGCGGGAAACAGATGAGAAGTTGTCCGAGGCATTTTTGCAATTTAATTTCACACAATCAAATCAACGGAGTTTGTTATGAATTTAGGTTTTTATCGCTCTAACTATCTTCCGGGCATTCTAGCAGGAACGGCGGCGGTAGCAACAATTGTGATCAGCCAGCCAGCAATGGCAAAAACTGCGAGAGAAGTCGCACAAATAGCTGTACCTACTACTGTACAGATTAACAATATAGTAGCCCCTAATTTGGGCGGTTCGGGTGTGATTATTTCCAAAAATGGCAAGACTTACACGGTTTTAACAGCTAGTCATGTGGTGGAAAATCCTAATACGGACTATAGCATTAAGACTTCCAAGAAGAAAGAACATAAGGTGACATCTGTTAAGAGTTTTCGCAAGGATAATAGTGGACCAGATTTAGCGATCGTTACTTTTGAAACGGATGAAGAATATGCGGTTGCGCCTTTAACCAATTCTAATGAAGCAACGATTGGTTCAGGGGTTTATATTTCGGGATATCCCGTTGCTTCTGTGGGTGTAAATGAGAGAAGATACTCGTTTACTAGCGGCATCATTACGACTGAAGGCATCAGTGATTCTGAAGGTTATACCTTGCGTTATGATGCTGTAACAGATAAGGGAATGAGTGGTGGTCCTGTATTTGATGTTAGTGGTCGAGTGATAGGGATTCACGGACACGGGGAAGCTAAGGGGAGTATTATTGTGGAAAAAGGTGAACCTGAGAAAGGTCAATCTGAGAAAGGTCAAGCTGTGTTTAAAAATGGTTTTAATTTAGCCATTCCGATTAATACTTTTGTGAGCCAGATGTCACAGGTAGGAATGGATAAATCGGCGCTGAAAATTGATGATAAACCCCCTGCTAATGTTGAGGTGGAAACAGTTAAGCAGTCTGATGTTGATAATTGGGCGGCTGATTTTGGTAAGGAGATTCTTAAGGATGTGATTCGAGGGGGACTTCGGAGACTTTTGCCGTTTTAGGGCATGAGCGCGATCGATCTTTGATGGGGTGGGGGCGGGTTTATTTAATTTGTCGGTGGGTGGCAAATATGTTAGTGAACCCGCCCCTACAAGATTAATAAGAATGGCGATTTTTTGTTAAGGATTCAGTTGAGGTAATTTATGCGTCCGATGCGTTTTGTTGCTCTGGGGATTGTCAGTTTTGTTGCGGTTTTAATGGGTACTTTGCTGGCTCCAGGGACTTTTGTTAATCGGGCTTTATCGACTGTTCTTTGTACGGTTTTTAGTTTTAATTCGACGCTTTGTACGGTGAATTTAGCTAAGTCATCTGATCGCGTGGTGGCTGCGACTCCGCCTGCTGTGGAAAAGAATATTGGGGATTGGTTAGGATCGCGATCGGGTGAGTTTGATGATAAACCTACTCCTCTTCCTCCTTACCCTCAAGAAATTAATCGAGACTATATTAGAGATGAATTTCGTGATGATATAAATAACAGGAACAACTTAAGAAATTATAGTCATGATAATTTAAGGCAGATGCAAGAAGAATATGAATCTTACAAAAGGCAATTAGATGATGGTGTAAAACAATCCATTCGAGAGAATTGTAAGTCAAATGAATTTATAGAGAATCACATTGAGAATAATTTAGAAAAATATTTTAATGATGATATCAAATCTCAGAACACTCCCAATCAATCATCAAAACCGCAATCACGATTAGAACAAAATTTATGTAGACATCCGGGCAAATATGCTGTATTTGCTAAACACCCAATCTTGGGTGGAAATTATGGCACAGAAGGTTCGGTAGCTGATTATTTAAACCTACAGAGGGAGCATGAACATATCTTTTTTTGTGAAAATGGGCAAATTACACATAATATAGGTTTTGGAACTAACGCTTTACCTTGGAGTCCGACTGGTGAGGGTAGATTTAGTTACTCCCAGCGAGAGATTGAGACTGGGAAAGCCGAAGATGGTGGCAGAATAGATGATTTTCAACTAAATGATGATAAACGCTATGATTCAGATCTGATGGATAGTTTAATTGGAAACGGGAATCAATGTCAGTTGAGAACTGAAGGAATATATGCGGGATTCATAAACAATTGCCAAGGCTATGCAAAAAGAATGAGAGAACGTTATGAGGCAAAGCTAAAATTAATACAAGAAACTTGTAGGAAGGATAAGAAAGATCCAAACCCAACGCCAACCCCAACACCCAAACCCTGTAGCAGTTGTGGAGATCCTCACTTAGTAACCCTAGACGGACAAAGATACGATCACCAAGCCGTCGGTGAATTTGTTCTCACCCGCACCAAAAACCGTCAATTTGAGATTCAGGTTCGGGAATCTCCCTACAAAAACGTTAAGACCGCTTCGATCAACTCCGCAGTCGCCATGAAAGTCGGTGATGCTAGAGTTGCACTTTACGTTAATGGTTTCCCCGATGACCAAACCAGCATTCCCCTCCGAATTGATGGTAAACCCGTTGATCTCAAAGGCACACAAAACCTTGCGGGTGGGGGTGCTGTTACCCAGATCGGTGACAGAAGTTGGACTGTTCAATGGCCCACAGGAGAAGTCGCAACTTTTCAAATTGAAGAAGCTGGGGGTTCTAAAATGATCAATATATCGACTGGTGTGACAGAAAATGATCGCGGTCAAATGGAAGGTTTACTCGGCAATTTCAACGGCAATCGCTCCGACGATTTTATGACTCGAGATGGTCGTGTTATTGAGGAAAATAAAGAAGCCATGAATGTGGCTCGATCTGTATTAAGTAACTTTAATATCAGTCAGTACATTCCCATCCAACTCGACAAAGCTACCGAACTATTTTTAGAGTCAATTCACAATGAATTTGGCGATAGTTGGCGGATTACCCAAAGTGAATCTCTGTTTGATTATCCTTCAGGAAAAAATACAGATAGTTTCACAAATCGCGCCTTTCCTAACGGTTTTGTTGTCTTACGAATGCTGGCACCTCAAGCTGTTCAAAAGGCAGAAGAAGCCTGTCGACAAGCTGAAGTTCCCAGTGATCGTTTAGAAGACTGTTTATTTGATGTTGCTGTAACTGGAGAGGCAGATTTTGCCAGTGTTGCTGCGAATATCCTTAAAAACGAAGTGAAGAAGCGACTCGAACAAGAAATTCGTCAACGAATCCCTCTTCCAGTTCCTTTACCGTTCTAATTTCACATCCTGTAGGGGCGGTTTCACCGATCAATTTTGTCACCCATAGATAACATTGATAAACCCGCCCTACCCAACCAATAACCGCGAAAAACCATCCCCAAATAACCGTTAAATTCCATTAATAATTAATATCTGGATGGCGGCGGGTTTTTATCAGTTGTCTGTGGGGTGGGGGCTGGTTTTTATCAGTTGTCTGTGGGTATTAAAGATATAGGTGAAAGAGCCCCTACAGGCATGGTAAAATGTGGGAGAAAATTCATCGTAAAATATTGAATAAAATTGGTAGGGGCGGGTTCACCGATCAATTTTGTCACCCACAGATAACCTTGATAAACCCGCCCCGCCCAACCGATAACAGCGAAAAACCATCCCCGAATAACCGTTAAATTCCATTAATAATTAATATCGGTAAGGGGGTGGGTTTTTATCAGTTGTCTGTGGGGTGGGGGCTGGTTTTTATCAGTTGTCTATGGGTATTAAAGATATGGGTGAACCCGCCCCTACATCAATGGTAAAATGTGGGAGAAAATTCCGGGTAAAATGTTGAATAAAATTGGTAGGGGCGGGTTCGCCGATCAATTTTGCCACCCACAGATAACCTTTATAAACCCGCCCCCACCCAGCCAATAACAGCGAAAAACCATCCCCAAATAACCGTTAAATTCCATTAATTGTTAATGGGTGGGGTGGGGGCGGGTTTTTATCAGTTGTCTGTGGGTATTAAAGATATAGGTGAAAGAGCCCCTACAGGCATGGTAAAATGTGGGAGAAAATTCATCGTAAAATATTCCCTGAAATTGGTAGGGGCGGGTTCACCGATCAATTTTGTCACCCACAGATAACCTTGATAAACCCGCCCCGCCCAACCGATAACAGCGAAAAACCATCCCCGAATAACCGTTAAATTCCATTAATAATTAATATCGGTAAGGGGGTGGGTTTTTATCAGTTGTCTGTAGGGTGGGGGCTGGTTTTTATCAGTTGTCTATGGGTATTAAATATATGGGTGAACCCGCCCCTACATCAATGGTAAAATATGGGAGAAAATTCATGGTAAAATATTCCCAGAAATTCCTAGGGGCGCGATCGCGCTCAATTTTGCCACCCACAGATAATCTTAATAAACCCGCCCTACCCAACCAATAACCCGGAAAAACAACCCCAAATAACCGTTAAATTCCATTAGACTTCTTGCGAAATTAAATCCTTTCTATTAATTGAGCCCGATACTTCACTTCATAATTATAAATACCGGCAATCAGATTAAATCTCATCCCAAAATTGTGTTTCCTGTTCCTATATCGTGATGATAATATTCTAAATACCTTTAATTTACGATTAATATGTTCAATCATAATTCGTTTTTCAGCTAATTTTTTAGGTTCTTTTTTTTGCTGAACTGTTAATGATTTAGCTTTCTTTTTTTGTGCGAAATCTGACTATTTTTATGAAATAAATGAATACCTTGATAGCCTTTATTTGCTAGAACCAGTGTAGTTTCTGATATGACTAATTTACTATTTTTAAACAGAATAAAATCCGTGAGCCTTCACCCTAAGCGGTACAAATAATTAATGATGTATTTTGTTCTGCAACTATTTGAGTTTTTTTAGTATGTTTTTTCTTTTTTCCACGGTAATTTTTTTTTGCTTCCTTTGAGGTCTTTCTATTTCTGTTTCTGTGACATCAATTACTATAGTTATTTCTGCTTGCTCAAAAAAATCTGAGGATTTTAATGCTTTTTTACCTGGCAATGCTAAGGATTTTGATTCCACTAAAATTTTCTCTATTTTTGGAATTTTTCTGCACACATTAGACACCCACTTCTTTTCCCAAATGAAAATAAGTTCTTCTGTACTATCGAAAATAATCTAAAGTTAATAAGATTTTGTTTTCTATACTTAATTTGTTTTTTCTTCCAACTTTTTTGTGTATTTTTACATAATCAGTGACGATCTTCACCATTTCTTGAAAAGTGCTGTTCTCCACACCAGTCAAGCGTTTAAACTCTTCGGCTTTTAAAGTTTTGATAGATTCGTAGTCCATAAATTACTATTTATTAATTAACGTCTTACTCATTGTACCATGTTTTTGTTTTCAATTTCGCAAGAGGTCTACTATAGAAACTTCTCTCAAGTTATAGGATGCTTGGGGTGTCACTTTCTCTATGTGACTGGTTTATCCGGTAGCCTAATTCCCCTGAAACTCTTGTCTGATAATACTTTTAGTGATTTTAGGGTAGTAGTAGAGAGCGCGATCGAGGGGTCAATTTTGTCACTGTCTGTGAAAAAAGACTTATGGCTGTTATCTACAACAAAAAAAACGGGTAAGCTTTGATACTTACCCGCGGTCCCCTCACTGGAGATATAGATATTCATAATTGAGAAATTTTGATATTAAAGGCTTATTAAATGATTGATATTTTAACAAATTCTCATTAATACCTCTAAGTCATTGAGGGTATTATTGGGACGATTATTTTTAATTTTTAACGTAGAAGAAGTGACAGAGAGAGTAGAAATTTGGGGGAAAACAATAACCATTTCCATAATTTTTGCCTTGCTTTTGCTTAACTTGATGATTTAACTATAGAAACTTTCCCCAAGTTATCTGACTCCGATCGTGTCACTTTCTGTATGTGACTGTTTTATCCGGTAGCCCTCTAACCCCGAAAGTCTTACCAGATAAGACTTTTGCGGTTTTGTCCGCTCCCCCTTTTGGGGATCAAGAAGTGGTCAATTTTGTAACTGTCCACTCCAGGGACAAAAAAATGGGGGCCAGAGGCCCCTTCTCTAAAAAACTAATCCCTATTGGCAATTGAATTTAACCCTGGGGAGGCTTTTCCCGAAAACTGGCTAACCATTCGCGGATCATCTGGGCAGCTACATCTCGTCCCCCTAAGCCAAAGGCTAAGGCTATGGCTACCGCGATCGCGCCAAATAATAACCCAAAGGCTAAATTGACAATATCCGTCGCGATACCCATTTGCTGTAATGCCATCGCAGACACTAAGGCAATAATGGCAATTCTCGCGGTATTACCGATCATTCGTGCTTGATATGTGCGAGAACTTGCAATAACATTAAAGGCTAAATTGGCAAAATATAAGCCGATCGCGAAGACAATTAACCCCATCAAAACTTTTCCGCAAATCAGAATCAATTGATTAATAATCGCGGTTAAAGCACTTAATTTCAGGACATCCGTCGCCGTTACCGTGGCAAATAACATGATTCCCACTAACACGATAACACCGATGATTTCTGAAGGTGTCCGTGAGGGAATTTGACTATCGGCTTGAATGACTGTAGCATTAGGATCTTCGGAAACCTTGCCCTTCGCAGATTTGGTTTCTACTCCTAACCATTGGAAAATATTATTAAATCCAATGCCCGTTAAGATATTTGTCACTAATTCCCCAATAAAACGCCCAATAAAATAGGCTACTCCTAAAATCAAAACCGCGGTAAAAATTTGCGGAATGGTATTGAGGATTTGGGTTAACATTGATACCGCGGGCACTGATATCGCGTCAACTTTTAACGCGTTTAAAGCCGCGATCGCGGTGGGAATTAAAATCAGGACATAAACCACAGTCCCCACTAAAGAGGAAAGAGTTTGTCCTCCTGTGGTTTGGGTAATCCCAAATTGCGCTCCCACGCGATCGGTCCCCGTCGCGGCTAATAAATTACTCACAAGACGACGCACAATTTGGGCAATTAACCAACCAGCAAACCCGATCAAAACGGCTCCTAAAATATTAGGCAGAATTGACAGAATATTATTGAGCATTTGCTGGATGGGTTGCAGGGTTGGTTCTAACCCTAATGCACCCAATACCGCGGGGAGAAAAAGTAAGAAAATGAACCAGTAAAGAGCATTGGCTAAAGTTTCACTCAAATTTAATTGAGTGGAAACGGAAGGATCGTTTACTTCCTGTTCAAAACGCTGATCTAAGCGCAACATCCCCAGAGTGCGAGTCACAATAATTTTTGACAGACTCGCTAACACCCAAGCTAAAATTAAAAGACCAATTGCCCCCAAAATTTTAGGGATATAAGTCGTAATTTGACTTAGCAAAAGAGTCAGGGGTTGTGATGCGGCTGTTAGTTTTAGTTTATCGAGGAAACCCACTAACGTGAAGATCATTACCAGCCAAAAAACGCCACTCCCAAACCACTTCTCTACGGGTGGTGATTCTGCCCCCGCGGGTTGCCCAAAAATCCAACTGGCTAAACGGTTATCTAAATTGGTTGCATGAAGGAGTTTTTTGGTGAGGGATTGAGCTAATAACGCGATGATATACCCTACGACTAAAATCGCGATCGCGAGGGCTACATCAATTATGGGGTTAAACTCTACAGGGAGTTTATTTAAAGGATTCGCGATCGCGACTAATGGCTGTCCCCCACTCAAATCCGGTAGGAGAGACACCCCGAACCCTGGTTGTATTATCTCTTGCCACGTTGCATTCATATTTTTTTCCGTTAACGTGAGATTTGACCCAGACAAAATGCGAAACTGATCAAGATAAGGTTTCTTGGTTGAAGACAATTTTTTGCTTGATCGGGATAATGGTAAAAATACTCATTCCCCGTGACTCATTACCAGAAAAAAGTACCTCTCACGAAAAAATCTTATAATATCCCTCTAGTTTTAAGTGTCCTATGTCTTTTTGTCAAGTCTTTGAACAATCTATTAATATTTGTGCTAGTGCGACTGTAGTGGAACGCGTGATCACCGATCGCGATTTAATGCACCGATGGCTCAATCCTCTCTTACGTTGTGAACCCATTGGCGACTGGGATACTTCGGTAGGCAGTCGCAGTCGTTTTATTATTTTAATTCCTCTCTTGAAACCGACTTTAATTAGTGTGGTAATTGAGCGAGAACCAGGGTTAATTGTTTGGGGGTTTCAAGGTTTTTTTCAAGGACGCGATCGTTGGGAATGTCAACCTATCCCATCAGGAACAAAACTGATTAATCGCTTTGAGTTTGAAATTGCCAATCCCCTGATTGAATTTGGTTTTAATCGTTTCGCGGCCACCTTTACCAAAGCAGATATGGAAGCACAATTACGCCGACTTAAGCGTGTGGCTGAAGAAATTAATCAATCTTAGGTTTGACGTTTGAGATTTTCTAATGCTAGTAATATAGGACTCGCCAAGACGGTTAGGACAAGTAGGGGCTCTTTCGCCAACAGATCAATATACCCAGCCTAGATATTGATAAACCCGCCCCTACCCGCGATGCTGCTATATTTCCTCGGTTGCTCCTCAAAGTGCAACAGCACGCGGCTCCTAGTTGATAGTCACTGTTACTCTGTGAAAGATACTTATCTCAATAGCAGTGCTACTCAACATATTGTGGTACATAATCCTTGGGGTTCAAATGGTCATCTTAATCCAGCCAATCATGGATTTACTGACCTTACTTAGGATGAGTTTCTCAAAGCATACAATGAAGTCGCCATTACACAAAAGAGCTCAAGACTCGATATGTGAATTTGTCTAGCTTCGGATTTTTACCTCAGAAACAAACTTTACACGAGGATAAATAAGTTAATGATCGGGACTTAGAGCAATTATGGGCTAAAATAGACCTAAGTTTCTGGGAAAGGGATTTGGATCGATGGTGGTAAATCAGGTTCAAAGGGAGTTGCAGCAAGGAAAAAAAATAAATTGACCTTAAGTTTGCTTGGTGAATGAGTTTTTTTTTTACTTTTATGTTTAAGTACCTTTATTTCAAATGACTAACAAAAGAAGAAGATTTACCAAAAGACAAAAGATAGATTTATACTTAGCTTCAGGTGGTTTATGTGAAATTTGCCAGCAGCCACTTCCACCTGTGTTTCATGCTGATCACATCAAACCTTATTCTAAAGGTGGTATAACTGATGTCATCAATGGTCAAGCTACCTGTCCCAAATGTAATTTACGCAAAGGAGACAAAGAAATGAGTGATTTAAAAAATAGATTTCTACTTCCCGATAATTTTCAAGCTCGTACATGGCAAAGCGAGTTTTTCGATTCTTATACCCGTAAGTGTATTAGTGGTAGAGATTCTAACTTTCTACTTGAGGCTTGTCCAGCTGCAGGAAAAACTTTTGCATCTTGCGCGATCGCAAATGCTTTATTAATAAAAAGGGAGTTAATTAATTGAGTAATAGTTATATAGTGCGTCTAAATGATTTGTACAATTAAGGTAGGGGCAATCCCCCCGTGGTTGCCCCGATTGTTCATCCTCCCCCCAGAACCCCCTTACAAGGGTAGGTTTTTCGGGTAGAAAAATCCTGAATTCCATAATGGGTAAATATTTGGGCGATTCCCTTCCCCATGAGGCAAAACGGTTACGGCATCAAGGTTTTAGAAAAAAACCACCCTTGTGAGGCACTACTCCTACCCCTTCATACATAACTCATTTAGGTTTGCTATATAAACACGAAAGAAACCAGGTTTCTCCCTATTTCCTTTATGTCTATAAACGACTTACTCCATTAATCTGATCGCTCAATTGACGTAACATTTGAGCTAAATTCGGATCAGTATTTTTTAACTGAGAAATCTTATCACAACTATATAAAACCGTAGTATGATCCTTTCCTCCAAAAACTTCGCCAATTTTCGGTAAACTTAAATCTGTATGGTGTCGCATCAAATACATCGCGACTTGACGTGCCGTGCTAATTTCCCGCCGTCTTGAATTTCCTTTTAACTCTTCCATTGATACCTTAAACTCATCCACTACCGCGAATAATACCGACTCCGGCGACACTTCCACTTTCTCCGTTTTCGGGTTGAAAATCGGTGCGATATTCTCTACCGTCATGGTTAAACCCGAAATCGAAATATACGCGATCGCGCGAGGCCCCCTCTAACTCCCGAATATTAGAAGTACAATTAGACGCAATATATTCAATAACATTACGCGGGAGACGCATATTTTCATCTTCAGCTTTTTTCTGTAAAATCGCCATCCTGGTTTCTAAATCAGGTAATTGAATATCCGCGATTAAACCCATCGAAAATCGAGAGCATAAACGCTCCTGTAAACGAGGACTTTGATTGGGAGGGCGATCGGAAGCCAAAACTACCTGTTTACCCGCCTCATGTAAGGTATTAAAGGTATGAAAAAACTCTTCCTGAGTATATTCCTTTCCCTCAATAAACTGAATATCATCCACTAATAAAACATCCGCGGTGCGATAAGGATCGCGAAAACCTTGTAAACTATCCTTACGAATCGCGGCAATTAAATCATTAGTAAACTTTTCCGTAGAAACATAAAAAATCTTAGAATCCGGTGCAATTTCTAAACGATAATGCCCGATCGCCTGCATTAAATGAGTTTTTCCTAACCCCACACCACCACATAAAAACAAAGGATTAAACTCGCGTCCGGGGGATTCTGCGACGGCTAAAGATGCCGCGTGAGCCATAGGATTATTAGCCCCCACAACAAAGCGAGAAAAGACATATTTAGGGTTTAAATTAGTGGCTTTAGGGGGTTGAATCCCCGCGGAAGAAAGCATCGGAGAAGGCCAAATTAAATCGGATTCCAGATGATTAATTCCTTCATCACCCGTCGCAGTAGTCAAATAAATTTCCACTGGATGATCGAGAATATCCTCTACCACATCCGCGATAATTTTAATGTAATGTTTTTGTAACCAATTGCCAGCAAAAGGATTAGGAGTGCGAATAATTAAACACCCATTTTCCCATTGCTCTGCACTCGCGGTTTTAATCCAAGTTTCAAACGTAGGTCGACTAAGTTGAAGCTGGAGGCGTTCAAGTACCAGATTCCAAAGACTTTCCAGTTGCATTTTTCTTCTCTATCATTCCTGCCGCGAAAATACTCCATCAAAACATGGAAACAAGTTGCAGAGTCCCTAATCCTAAGTCCTTCGGAGAAAGCGATCGCACCTCATATAAAGCCATCATATCCTTCGATTGAGGTTGACCGCGAGACGCGCCCATTAACCCTTTCGCGATAATTAAACCGCACCAACCCTTTGTATTTTGACAACGACGATCCCATTTTCGGCGTGCTTCCTGATGAATAGGATCATTTTTGGGAAATTCTCCAAATAAATGTAATTGCTCATTCACTGTTTGGAAAATTCCTAAATCATATTCTTGTTCGGCAAAAGGATCTTCCCCAGGATTAAAAGTAATTCCCTTTACTCCCCCCGCGTCTTGTAACTCTTGAATCAAAGTTTTTGCCTTGGGGTTAGAGGTTTGAATTAAAATAACAGGAAAACCATCTCCATCTTCTTTGATTTCCCCATCAGAAGCTTGATAAATTTGGGTCGATTCCCTTAAGGATTTTATGGTTTCCCAAGGAATCATCCCTAGACTGAGAAAGCTATTTTCGGGAATTAAATCATCTTTTAACAGAGGTTTACCCAAATCATCATCATCATCATCATCGCCCGCCGCGGCCACCATCATTTGCCAGAGTTCATCCGCGATGTCGGGCAAAGTCATTACTTTCAAACTAATGACGTTATCTTTTCCTTCTAAAGGAATACGATAACGATTATTGAGAGGGGGGAATTTTTCATGCAAAAATTTACGTTTATGTGCTTTCAAAAAGCGATTAAACGCCTCCAACGCGACTAACATTGTCAGAGATTCTTCTTCATAGAGAATTGAGCGCAATCCCTCTAAAGGATGAAGATTCCCAAAGTTAGGTTCAACGCGTGATAAGGGTATATCACTGGTATCAAGATCATCCTCATCATCCTCATCATCTTCGTCGATTTCAAAAGTCAAAAAGAGACAATCTTGGCCTAAAAAAGCCTGTTCCAAATTCTCAAAAGAGTCTTCATTGACCACGCGCTGGCGGAAGCGTTTGAGAGATTCAATGGAGCGATACATCAAAATCCCATAATCCATTTGCCCACTGCCTAAAATGGAAATATAAAGAGTTTGAATATCCCATTGATTAATTTCAATGGAAATAATTTGATGTTCACCTAAATATTTCCAAGGGCTTAATTGCCAAAGTTCTTTAGATTGTGCAGTTAAACGCTCTGCATATTGAGGTGGTAATTGGGGGGGACGGTTATGGGCAACTTCTTGCATTCCCCGAAAGATTTCATCAATGAGGGGTAATTCGGGTACATAGTCAATGGCAATGCCTAAATTTTGTAAGACTCCGCGGAGGAAAAACTGAATTTCTCGATCTTTGACGACAATTTTTTGGGGACGCGCCGCCGGCCCGGGACTTTGGGGGTGTTCTATTGCGCGTAGTAATGTGCGGACAATGGCTTCGGGACCTGTACCCAGGGGGACCATATCCATCGCCCTGACAACCCCTTCGGAACCATCTACCCATATAATGCACTCGCCCGGGGCCTCTGTATCCGAGTCCTCTAGGGGATCGGGATGGGAAGCCATTGCACGGCGATCGCCTTCCCATACACTGGGAATTTGAGGAAGTTTCTGAAGCCGACGGAGGGTAGAAGGATTGAGCACAGCCATAGACAAAGCCTTTTGCGTGAAGCCAAATGTGGTAATTTAAGGTCAAATACCGCTATAACATCATAACCTTTCTTTACCCTATCCCACTGAAACAGGCAAAATTCTCCATTTTTGTCTAAATCGAAAATGGAAAATAGATAATTAGACTATAAGGGTTGTCAGCAGTTGCCAAAATACCTAGATTTACCTAGAAATAAAAAGTTAATTCAAGGGTTGGCAGTAGATAGATTGATGTTAATATATAAAAATCAAGTCAGGCGAACCCGACAACTATCGAACTAAATGACCAGCATCACTTACTGTAAAGCACTTCCTACACCGATAGATGAGTTGAACAGTCTAGGCAAAACTCAGCCTTAAATGTTTTTGAGCGCTTACGCCCCAATATTTCACAAAGCAGTATGTGAAACTGTCAACTTTATGATGTTAGGGGAACAGTTTAACAAGTCACACTGGAATAGTCACTTACAGACAACTTACGGTATCAGTAAACGTCATGCCAATGGTGTAATTGCCTCATCTAAGGGTGCTGTTGATAGTGCCAAGGAGTGCCGGATTTCACACATAAAAACCTTAGAAGGCAAAGCTAAATCTTGTGAAGCTTGGCTGAAAAAAGCTGAGAGAAAACTCAAATTAGCTCGGAAGTTTTACGCGAAAAAGAACTGGCAAAATAGTAAAAGTGGTTGTGTATTTCCGTTATCTAGTTCCCTAAAGTATCGTCAAACTAACTGGCAAAACTTACGCGTTCAGATACATAATAAGAAACGTAAGCTGACCCGGTATCGGCAAATATTAGCTACCCTAAAGTCAATACCTATAAGGGCTAGAGTGCCTAAGAATCAAGCATTCATTGTCGGCCCTAAAGATGAATCACACGGTAATCAGGTGTGTCAATGGGATGGTGACAATTTCAAATTTAGAGTTCCATCTTGTTTAGAGTCGAAGTTTGGTAAATATGTCGAGTCTAAAATTGGAAACTTCCGGAGCAACATTAACCGATTACCAGCTACAGGGGCTAAAACCTGGCACTTCTATTATAAAGTTGGTAAATGGTGTGTTGCTGTTAGTTTCACACCCTCCAAGGTTGAGCGGGTATCGAGTTCTGTAGTTTATGGTTGTATTGGTATCGACATAAACCCAGGCTCAATTGGTTGGGCTTATATTGATGCGGTCGGTAATCTAAAATCCCACGGTCAAATTCCATTTAAAACTGGATTACCAAACGGTCAACAACAGGCAACGATTGTTAAAGCTGGTCTGGACTTGGCTGCATTGGCTACTAAATACCAATGTCCTATAGTTGGTGAAGAATTAGATTTCTCTAATAAGAAAGAACAACTTAGAGAAAGGGGTAAGAAATAGGCTTGAATGTTATCTTCTTGGGCTTATTCTGAATTGTTTAAGTTATTGAATTATATTCTTTCTAACAGAGGGATTGAATTAATAACAGTCAATCCGGCTTATTCGAGTATCATTGGCTTAGTCAAATATCTGAGGATGTATGGTTTGGCTAGTGATGAAGCGGCGGGTTTAGTGATAGCTCGTCGAGGGATGAGGCTATCGGAAAAAATACCAGGCTCCTTAACCGCCGCCTTTGAGGTGAACTCAACTAAGCACGTTTGGAGCCTGTGGAATCAACTTAATAATAAAATCAAGCGTTCTGGTATGGTAACAACTAGACATTGTTACTATACTATCTCTAACTGGGATTTTCTAGCCAACCTCGAAACCAGGGAAGCGGTAGGGGCGGGTTAACCAATGATATTTGTTGGTGGCAGAGATATGGGTGAACCCGCCCCTACTAGAAAAAAATGCTTAAGAAACTTACACCGCGGAGTTTTGCTAGATTTACCTAGATTTTTCCAAGCGGTTTAGAGGTCAGAACTAAACGTAATTTAGCATGAATTAAATTTAACTGAGCTAATCCTAAATCCACTTCACCATCAATAACAACCCCGGTATTTAATAATCGATCTAATAATTCTAAAACGGAGGGATTATTAGATTTTTCCCCGGGGTAATAACTCTTATTTTTGGGCAATAAAGTCCCTAATTCGGATAAATCTATATTCAAATCTTCGGGGTCGATTTCAAAGATTTCACAGAGTTTGAGGACTTGTGTTTCTAATTGTTGTAAACTTTCCGCGGCGCGATCTAACTCGATATCACTTAACACGCCTTCATCCATGCGTCGAATCACTTGTGCTTCCATCAATTGACGCAATAATTCAATAACAGTTAAGAGCAAGGGTGCTAAACCGGAATCCTTGCTATTTTTGGGCGATAATTGAATTGAGTTATGATCTAGGGTTTCGATGATATTTCCTCCACAAACTTTTTCTGATAATTGAGAAATTTAGTATGCCATTCATGGAAGCGTTTTTCGCCATCTCTGACGAGCATTTGTCGATACTCTTCTGAGCCTATGTAACGCGTTTTAGGTTTATTTTCCATTGGTTTGGGCGGGTTTATTATCTTATCATTAAGATAGCACAGATTTAGCTATATAGCAATCCTAAATAGGTTGTGGTAAAAACCTAGGGGTAGTACCCTATGCCTACCCCTCCAACCCCCCTTCAGGCACAGGGGGGGGGCAACTACGGGGGGGCAACCACTTCTGGATTGCCCCTACAAAAATATGACAATTGAAATAGGATTGCGATAGTTACCACCTCATCGGTCTACCGAAATGGGGGCAACCACTTCTGGATTGCCCCTACAAAAATATGACAATTGAAATAGGATTGCGATAGTTACCACCTCATCGGTCTACCGAAATATGACAACATTTCTCTCAAAAGATATTATGTATCTTGAGAGATATGTCAAGTCGTCAAAATGAAAAATTGTATCGAAGATTACCTTATTTCCAAAAGTTTAACATCATCGCGCGGACTTGATCCCCATATCCCAATGCTACGATCGCGCCTCGAATGCCAAAATTCGAGCCTGGTACGCGGTACTTGACACCTTTTTTCCCAATTTCTCTGGGGAGATAGGTGAAATTTCTCCTCCTCTCGTTTATAATTTTTTTATAAATAAGGAATAATGGGAAAAAAGAAAATATACTTCTCCTATTTTCCTTTTTTTGTTTTCATTTTTCATTTATGTCAAGAAAAAGACTTAATTTTTCTTAACAAATTTTTGCCAAACAAAGAAAAACCCAAAAACGCGATCGTCTGTAAAAAGGCAATCCTTGTAATTTTGGGATAATTAAATTAAATACCCACCAGATTTAATTAAAGAAGGGATAACGATGCAAAAACTGGAAAAAACCTTAAAAAGTTGTGATGCTATTGACAAACACGCGGGCGATCAACTACTGGTGATCGGTATTAGAGAAACCCCAAATTTTGATAGTGTTTGGCAAATAGCAGACACACTAAAAGGTGATGGAAAGTCATGTGGAGGACATTGCTCTTGAGAGTAATGTCCTCTTTTTATATAAGTCGTAAATTCCTAATACTTGGCAGAAATATTACTAACTTTTTCTTGGCATGACAATTTATTTAGGGTGACTAGAGATCCCTAATTTTATCTAGTTAATCCTGGGACAAATTTGTAATAATACTGATTTTAAGTTGGGGATTTTACCGGAATCAGCCTTGGGACAAAGGATGATTATGAGAAAATCCTACCCACTAGGAAATCCTATTATTCATTAACCGATGGATTAAGTGTTTTCACAATAATCTTAACAATTATGCCCCCTTTCTTGTCTAATTTGCCTTCAGGGAAAACCGATGCTCTCACATCGGTTTCTACTCAATTTTATCAATGGAAAAATTATAACTGTGCCTATGAAATTCCTCAGGCAGTTAATATTAATTCCGAGGAAACGCCCCTACTTTTAATTCATCCGATCGGAGTCGGCTTATCCCGAAAATTCTGGTCACGTTTTTGCCATAGTTGGTATGAACAAGGTTGTCAAAATCCTATTTACAATCCTGACTTATTAGGATGTGGTGAAAGTGAAATGCCTGCTGTCGCGTATTATCCGATAGATTGGGCTCAACAGTTACAATATTTCTTAGAAAATGTAGTACAAAAGCCTGTAATTATTATTGTCCAAGGTGCTTTGTTTACTGTTGCTTTAGAATTAGTGAAACTCCTACAGGAAAAGGACTCTAACTTAATTAAATCCTTGGTTGTTGCTGGACCGCCTGCCTGGAAAATTATTAGTGATGATAGCACTCCATTGGCTAATAAAATAAGTTGGAATTTATTTAACTCACTGTTGGGAAGTGCCTTTTATCGTTATGCTCGTCGTCATCAATTTTTAAAGTCTTTTTCGACTCGTCAACTTTTTGCCACAGAGGAAAGTGTTGATAATGAGTGGTTAGAGACTTTAGAAAAAGGTGCTAAAGATATGGAAAGTCGTCACGCGGTTTTTTCCTTTTTAGCGGGGTTTTGGCGACAAAATTATCGCGCTCTGATCGAGAGTATCACCCAACCGACTCTTATTGTTGTTGGCGCAAAAGCATCGAATATTAGTAAAAAAGGAAAAGGAGAAACCCCAGAGGACAAACTTGAGGAATACTTAAAGCATTTCCCCAAGGGACAAGGGTTAATGATGAAGGGGCGAAATGTTTTGCCCTATGAGTCAACGAGTGAATTTGTTACAATTGTTGCTGAATTTGTCCGACAGTTCCATTAGATAATAGGGAATGTCTGAGCATTTCCTTCTAATTCATTAAAGCTAAAGAGAATCGCGTCATTTAGGGGTGCGATTCCTAGAGTTATTTTGTCTTAAAAAGATATATTTTAAGTTATGTTAACGATTGTTTTTTCTACTTGCATTCTTCGATTCGGAGTGTTATGATCAGGATATAACTCTTAACCCAAGAGATAAATCTTTATTACTTCACTAAAACCATGAATGTAGATTTTATCAAAGCCAAAGTTAGACTTCTGCATGGGGCACCAAGCTCGGAACGGGAAAGTCTTCTCAGAAATATTGGCCTTTGCGCGGGGGTGCTTCGCAGTGGGGAATTTATGACTCCCCAACGTCGTCATGCTATTACCAGTTGGTTAAAAGCAAACGCGGTTCGATTACAACTTCCACAACTTCCTATTGAATTGTAGAGTTTCAGTTCCAGTATAAGAAAAACAAAACTTGAGTTTTTTGTAAAATAATCTTTTTTGTCCCAGGACGCGATCGCGTCCTGGGATTCATTATCGAAAGCTGATTTGTGAATAAATTCTCATAAATTTTGTATCATTTCCGACAAAAAGTGCTATAATCACCAAGGCGAATGACAAATACTGCATTTTAGATGGTTGTTAGACCTTGTAGTAGGAGAGTAATTTCATTGTCGTGTTGTCGTGTTATCGTGTTGTCGTCTGTATGCGCGATCGCACTGATATGATGAGATGTACTCGCCTCAATCCTCGATGGGTCAAATTATCTAGTGTATTTTTTGTGATTTTACCCCTTGGCAAGTAGTTGTAGTAGTTGTGGTAATGAATTTCTAAGGAGGGAAAAAGAAATGGTAAAACAACTAAAAGTCGCGATGCAGGAAGCGAAAAATATAAATCAATTAATCGCATTAATTATTGATCATTCACATGAAGAAATGATGGACGCGTATGAAGCCTTACCTTCGGAACAACAGACGCGTATTAAGGAAATTTGGGAATGTAAGAAGTTAGTTAGTCTTGTTAATCATTGATAAATAGGGAATGGGGAATAGGTAATGGGTAATGGGTAATAGGGAATAGGTAATAGGTAATAGAGAATTGGTAATAGGGAATTGGGAATTGGGATTGGGAAGTTTTCTTCTTCCTTTGTGTCTTTGTGCCTTTGTGGTTCATTATTTCTTCCTTCTTCCTTCTTCCTTCTTCCTTCTTCCTTCTTCCTTGACTTCCCTCTTCCTTCTTCCCTCTTCCTTCTTCCTTAGTTTAGAGTTTTTCTAGGCACAATTGACGAAAATGCTCCCCGCGTTGTTCAAAACTTTGATATTGATCAAAACTGGCACAAGCTGGGGATAATAAAACGACTTTCGCGGAATATTTTTGAGCTAATTCTCCCCCACGAATAACAGCATTATCCATTGTTTCTACTATTTCATAATTATGATAATTGCACTGTTTTAAGCGTTGAGAAAAAGCAGAAGCCGCGTCACCAATTAATAAAACTGAGGCGGCTTTGGCTTTAATGGTATTGATCCAAGCTGTGTCATCTCCTTCTTTGGCTTCACCACCCGCGATTAAAATTGCGGGTGCTTCCACGGAAGATAAGCCGACTTCTGCCGCGTCATAATTGGTGGCTTTGCTATCATTAATAAAATCAATTCCTTGCCAAGTGCGGATATGTTCGAGACGATGGGGCACTCCGGGGAAATTGGTTATGGCTGCCACGATCGCGTCTTTATCAATACCTGCTAATTTAGCAGTAATAACGGCCATTAAAAGATTTTGAAGATTATGAGAGCCGACCATTTTTAAGGTATTTGCGGGTAAGACTCTTTCGCCTAAAGCGAATATCCAACCATCCTCAATATAGGCTCCCCAAATAGGATCACTTAATAAATGTTCTTTTCCTTTGGCACTTGTCCAACAAGCTTTTGGCCAACTTTCTAAGCCTTTATTGTGGAGATAAATATCATCACCATTAAAAACTTGAGTTTCTGACTGGTTCAACAATTTGGCTTTAATGTTATAATAATTATCTAAGGTCTTGTGACGACTTAAATGATCGGGAGTAAAGGTAGTCCAGACAGCAATGCGAGGGGAAAGAGTCGAAGAAGCTTCTATTTGATAACTACTGATTTCGGCAATTACCCAGTCTGGTTGTTTTTCTGATAACGCGACTTCTGTGACAGCATAACCGATATTTCCACAGGCGGGCGCGTAAAATCCTGCTGTTTGGAAAATGGCAGAAATAAGGGCTGTTGTGGTGGTTTTTCCATTAGTTCCTGTAATGGCAACCCAGGGCCGAGATTGAAGATAACGCCAAGCTAATTCTAATTCGCCAATGGTTTCTATGCCTAATTCTCGCGATCGCGCTAACGCGGGGGAATCCCAAGGAACCCCGGGACTAACTACTAATAATTTTAAGGTTTCTTCGGGTTCAAAGGAATATCCTAATTTGACGGTTATTCCTTCTCCTTGAAGTTTTTGTTGTTGGGAAATAAGGGATGGAGAAGAGGCGCGATCGCTGAGAGTAACATCCCATCCTTCGCGTTTGAGCAGACGTGCGGCCGCGATACCAGATTTTCCTAAACCGATAATATGTGCATTAGGCATAGATAACAGTAACTTAATTTTCTCGTGAGTAATATCTTTATTATTATCACCCAAAGGGAATAGACAATCAAGTATTTTTGTGTTAAAATAGATAAGAATTAATAATTTATCCTAAAACTTCATAAAATATATGCGATTCATCAACCCTAAAACGGACTTTGCCTTTAAAAGAATCTTCGGCTCATCGGAGAGCAAAAACATCCTGAAAAGCTTTCTTAATGCCTTAATCTATGAAGGCAAACCGGTGATCGAAGATTTAGAAATTATTGATCCCGCCTTAGCCGCGCCCATTGCCGGACTGAAAGATACTTATCTGGATGTGAAAGCGAAAATTAATGATGGTAAAACCGTCATTATTGAGATGCAAGTTTTAAATGTCTCCGCCTTTGCTAAACGAGTGATCTATAATGCCGCGAAAACCTACGCGACTCAATTAGGAAAAGGGGAAGGATATTCTAAATTAAAACCTGTGATTGCCTTAACGATTACGGATTTTGAAATGTTTGAAGATGATCCCGATGTCGTTTCTCATTTTGTCTTTAAACAAACCAAGCGTTTATTTGACTATCCCGATCCAGAAATCGAACTATTTTTTGTAGAATTACCCAAGTTTAACAAAAGTTTAGAGGAGTTAGAAACCCTCACCGATAAATGGATTTATTTTATGAAAAATGCTCCGTCTTTGGCAGTTATTCCGAACCAAATGCAGGAAATTTCGGAACTAAAAGAAGCGTTTACTATTGCTAATGAAGCGAATTTAAGTCCGACAGAATTGGAAGATTTAGAAAAGCGAGAAATGGTGATTGAAGATCAACGAAATGCAGTCCGAAAAGGAATTGAAGAAGGAATGGAGGCCGGAAGGCTCGAAAAAGCTTTGGAAATTGCCAAACAATTTCTCGATGTTGTTGATGATCAAACCCTTAGTCAAAAAACGGGTTTAACTCTTGAGGATATTCAACAATTACGGCAAGGATAGAACTCTAAGAGAACACGATCGCGCCTTTTCTTTAGGGGGTGAGACAGCGCGATCGCGTCTCTTTTGCATCCCTTCACACCAGAGAAAATCAAGCTGTGTTAAAATAGATAATAGTTAATAAATTTGTCCAGAAACCTCAGAAAATATATGATGCGATTCATTAACCCCAAAACGGACTTTGCCTTTAAAAGAATCTTCGGCTCATCGGAAAGTAAAAACATCCTGAAAAGCTTTCTCAATGCCTTAATCTATGAAGGCAAACCCGTGATCGAAGATTTAGAAATTATTGATCCCGCCTTAGCCGCGCCCATTGCCGGACTGAAAGATACTTATCTGGATGTGAAAGCGAAAATTAATCAGGGTAAAACCGTCATTATTGAGATGCAAGTTTTAAATGTCTCTGCCTTTGCTAAACGAGTGATCTATAATGCCGCGAAAACCTATGCCACTCAATTAGGAAAAGGGGAAGGATATTCTAAATTAAAGCCCGTGATTGCCTTGACAATTACGGATTTTGAAATGTTTGAAAATACTCCCAAAGTAATTTCTCATTTTGTTTTCCAAGAAAGAGATGATTTCTTTGAGTATCCCGATCCTGAGATCGAACTATTTTTTGTAGAATTACCGAAATTTAACAAAAGTTTAGAGGAATTAGAAACTCTCACGGATAAATGGATTTATTTTATGAAAAATGCTCCGTCTTTGGGAGTTATTCCCAACCAAATGCAGGAAATTTCGGAACTAAAAGAAGCGTTTACTATTGCCAATGAAGCGAATTTAAGTCCGACAGAATTGGAAGATTTAGAAAAGCGAGAAATGGTGATTGAAGATCAACGAAATGCTGTGCGAAAAGGAATTGAAGAAGGAATTGAGGAAGGAATGAGAAGAAAAGCTTTGGAAATTGCCAAGCAACTTTTGGATGTCCTTGATGATCAAAAGATTAGTGAAAAAACGGGTTTAACTTTGGAGGAGATTCAACAATTACGGCAAGGATAGAACTTTAAGGGAACGCGATCGCGCCTTTTCTTTACAGCGCGATCGTGTCTCTTTTATATCCCTTCACTCCAGAGAAAATCAGTGTTAAAATAGATAATATAGTGTTTCCATTTCAGAAGTAAAACTTGTGGCACAGGCATCTTGCCTGTGACGGGCAAGATGCCCGTACCACATTTATATCTCATTTAAAAATGCTATAGTTAATAAATTTGTCCTGAAACATCATAAAATATATGCGATTCATCAACCCTAAAACGGACTTTGCCTTTAAAAGAATCTTCGGCTCATCGGAAAGCAAAAACATCCTGAAAAGCTTTCTCAATGCCTTAATCTATGAAGGCAAACCCGTGATCGAAGATTTAGAAATTATTGATCCCGCGTTAGGGGCAAAAATTGCCGGCCTGAAAGATACTTATCTGGATGTCAAAGCGAAAATTAATCAGGGTAAAACCGTTATTATTGAGATGCAAGTTTTAAATGTCTCTGCCTTTGCTAAACGAGTGATCTATAATGCCGCAAAAACCTATGTGACTCAATTAGGAAAAGGGGAAGGATATTCTAAATTAAAGCCCGTGATTGCCTTGACAATTACGGATTTTGAAATGTTTGAGAATACTCCCAAAGTCATTTCTCATTTTGTCTTCAAAGAAAGAGATGATTTCTTTGAGTATCCCGATCCTGAGATCGAACTGTTTTTTGTAGAATTGCCCAAATTTAACAAAATTTTAGAGGAGTTAGAAACTCTCACAGACAAATGGATTTATTTTATGAAAAATGCTCCTTCGTTGGCCCTTATCCCCGACAAAATGGAGGAAGTTTCCGAAATAAAACAAGCTTTTGTTATTGCCAATGAAGCGAATTTAAGTCCGACAGAATTGGAAGATTTAGAAAAGCGAGAAATGGTGATTGAAGATCAACGAAATGCAGTCCGAAAAGGACGCGAGGAAGGAATGAGAGAAAAAGCTTGGGAAATTGCCAAACAACTTTTGGATGTCCTTGATGATCAAACGATTAGTGAAAAAACGGGTTTAACTATTGAGGATATTCAACAATTACGGCAAGGATAAAAGTATTAGAAAACCCGGTTTTTACCCCATAAACCGGGTTTTTTCTTGACTTAGGAATGGAAATTAAATAACTTGACTCTATTTGGTTTGTCGGGGAACCCTTGAGATCAAAAGCAGGCAAGATGCCTGCACTACTTTATTAATTTTTCATTCCTAATGAATCGAAGTGCCTAGATCAACCGCGTTTTTAAAATCCCTTGAAAATTTGTGAGGTGGTACACCAACCATCAACGCGGAGTCTTCGCGCAAATGAATTTCTACATCGCGCTTGCGCTCTGTAAATAAACTAGCTTCTGATAAATGCCGGGAAGTGAGAAAATGAATCCTTTGGTTAGAAGATCCACGCCAGCCTTTATTGTCGTTCAATTCTGGGATATATTGCCCGTCAATGAGCACATCAATATTTGTTAGTATTTGATTAATTGCTGGATCTAATTTGCCTTGTAATTCCTCTAGTGTGAAACCCGTAAAACACATAATAGAAATGTCGCGATGCTGGCGGAGATAGGTAAATAATTCGTTTAATGCAGTCGCCTGTAACATGGGTTCGCCACCAGAAATTGTTACTCCCTCTATGCCTGGAACTGATAGAATATAATCAGCTAGTTGTATCGGTTCAACCAAAGTGGCTTGCTTTTGCGGAATCCATTCGGGGGAAATACATTCACGACAGCGAAAACAACAACCTTGCACCCATATAATAAATCTTTTGCCAGGGCCAAGGGTACGAGTTGCGGGACAGATTTCAGCAATGTTGAGAAGAGTCATAATTAGAAAAGGATACGGTTTTTTTGTTGAGCTTGTTCGTGTTTGCTGCGGGCTGTTGCTAATTCTTGGTCAATTTCTGCTAAATATTGCTCGATATTTTTGAGTAATGAATCAACTTTTTGGCGGTCTACGGGCAACAGGGTTCCTAACGCGTGATTCGAGTGATAATGGGTAGTTACGGCTGTGCGTATTTCTTCTGTGGCGGTTTGATATTTTTGGAAATCTTCTCGGCATTTTTGTAATTGCTGTTGAGCTTGATGATAAGATTCTTGTTGTTTTATTAATTCGGCTCTTTGTTGTTCAAGGGCTGCTAATTCTTTTGATAAAGCTTCGGATAAAACCTCTCGTTGCACTTGGGTGAGAGTTATTAATTGAGAAACAGAGTCGGAGATGCTGTTTTCTAGGCGGTTTTGTCGAGATTGCCAATAGGTAATCTCTTCTTTGAGAGTAGTTTGCTGTCGTTGTAAAGCCTCTATTTGGTCATCTAAGTCGGCTTTTTGTTGTTTGAGGGAGTTGAGTATTTCTCTTTGGGGTTCTATTTCTGCCCCTTGAGTAGCAATAGATTGACGCAAGTTTTCTAGGTTTGTTGCTTGCAGTTCGGCTTGAATTTCTTGGAGTTGTCTAGCTTTTTCTTTTAGGGTTTGCAGGTTGCTTTTGTCTTGATTTAACTGTTGTTCTTTATTGAGAAGTTCGGCTGATGTTTGTAAGAGGTTTGATTTTTCTGTGGCAATTTTATTAAGAGTTTGAGTCCGATCGCGTATTTTTTGTTGCAGTGTAGTCGGTATGGGTAAAGTTGTCAGATGGGGGAGCCAGGAGTTGAGTATTTCTAACTGGGTGTTGAGGGTTTGGGAAAGCGCGATCGCCCAAGCGTCTAATGTATCTGCGTCTCCATTTGCCAGTTGTCGCAGGACTTCTGGATGAAAGGTAGATTCCCAAAGGTTGATTCCTGCCTCTACTAATTCAAAAGGCAGTTGAATTGTATCGAATTGTATCAGGCTTGTCCCTTGTTCTATTTTCTGCACGGAATTTTTAATAATTTGCAAATCATGTTGTTGATTTTGCTGCATAAAACACCTCAATTTATGTACTTAAATGTTTACAGCCGATTGCAGGTTTAGGAAGTACAGATCAGAAACCCAGAATTAGGGCGGGCACGGGGGCACCGCCCCTACAGAAACTGCTTTTTTGTACTTCACTTGCCACAAAAGTGCTGTATATAGCATTCGCCAGAACGGTTAGGAGAAACACTGATTCTGAAACCCTAGACGGTGAAATCTTTTCCTCCCTGTTAAGAGTTCCCTGTTCCCTGCTATAGGAGAGAATTAAACCTTATTCGTTTGCCGAATTTTCCACGAGGACGTAACCAGGAAACATTTTGGCAATAACATTGCCTAGTTTATATTCAACCACTTTTCCTCCCCGTGTTTCCTGAATTAATAAATAAGCTATTTGAGATCGATCGACTTTCATCCCGACGCGATATTTTGCCTGGGGAGAGTAGTTGGGTAACTCAATCATATCTGGCAGATATTCTTGATGTTTTTTCCCTTTAGAAAGAAGTTGTACCCAGAGAGTAATCGCGATTTTGCTGTCAACGGGCGTAATTTCTTCGCGATCGAAATTGGGTTGGGCGAGAGAATCCAAATTGGCACCTCCCTCAATCAGGGTAATTTCCGGTCTTTCTTTTTTTCCTGTGTTAATATTGATAGTTTCCAAGACAATGCCAAGGGTGTGAACGTATTTTTCTGTGGGTTCGACTAAACTGTTAGCAATTAGACAAGCGCCGTAAGAAATAGCATAAGCTCTGTCAGTAATATTAAATGTCTTGTCGATACGGTGATCGTTGTTAGCAATTGCTAACGCATCATTAATGGCATTTTGAACTAGGAGGAACTGAGAAAATCCACCTACCATAAAAAGGCTATCGATTTCCCATCCTTCTGCTTGAATACGGGTTTTAACTCTGGTAATAACATGATTAATTCCTTGGGAAATGGGTGCAAAAGCTTCGTTTACTTCTCCCAGTGTTATTGTATATCCATTGAATTTATACGCGTCATCTTGAGCTTTATCATCGGGAGCCTTTAGATAGTTAGTTAACTTTTTACTGGCTTGAGTATGACCCCCAATTTTGACGCTTTCAAATTCTTTGAGTAGGCTGATAAATTCCGGTGTATTTTCCTCTAAAGGCTTACCATGTTTTTTGGTGTAAGCTTTTTGGACAATAGCGCGATCGAACGCGACTCCGGCAGATTCTAATCCTTTATCCCCTTGTCCATCAAAGTAGAGAACTTCTACTTTGTTGTCGCCATAAATCCGACAAAGACTAACATCAAAAGTGCCCCCTCCCATATCACAAACCAGTAAATTACCGCTGAAAGGTTCGCTTCCCTTTTCCCTAGCGCTGCGTTGCGTTTCCCAAGCATAATAAGCAGCAGCAGCAACAGGTTCGCTAACCAGTTGGAGGAGTTGTTTTTCCAGTCCTAAATCTTTTTTAATTAATTCTTGTAGGCGTTCCCGACCTAAATTATAAATATCGCGTTGCCAAATTTCAGGAACCGAGACGACAATGCTGGCAATTTCCCCTTTTTCCTTGCTAAAACTGTAGTCATTGTCATTAGAAATTAGCAATTCGCGCAGGTAATCAACGGTAACGCGAATGGGGTTACGATCGCGGGGAAAATACTTGCTAAACTCAGATTCCGGTAAGGGCAATCTCATTTTAAAATTGCCGTAAGTTTCAACAGAGGAATCGTGGGCGGCAGTGGTGCGGGCGGGTCCGCCAATTTCGGTAAAATCATCTGAGTGGTAGGCGATGAAGGAGGGGATATATTTCTCTCCGTCTGGGGGTGGATAGGGAAATGCTTCCAGTGCTCCGTTGGGGGTGAGGTAGGAGATAATGGAGTTAGTGGTGCCGAAGTCTAGACCGATTTTGTAAGTTGACATGATGGGAAATTCAAAAGTTTAACGCGAGTTGTTAATTGGGGGGAATTGTGAATTTAACATCAGTCTCAGGGGGATCAGAGAGTCCCCAATCATCTGGTAATCCACTATTGGCTTCTTCTTCCGTATGATGCTTAATCTCTTCTGTCAGCCATTCTGTCAATTTATGATAATGTTCTGGGGCTACCACCCATTTATCTTCGCTCATCTTTACCCAAGCGCGCCCCGGTTTTCGCAACTTATCTACCAAGAAACGAAATCCATCTTTAAAGGTCTGATTGGTATGCTTGTTAAGCACTTGATCATTAATAATGTGTGGTTCTTTCATGTCGATCGCGTTGTAAAATTCTCTGAGAAACTGGGAACCTTTACCTCGCAATTTCAAAGTTACTATTTCCACAGCTTCCCTGAGTTCACCTGGAGCATTTCCATCAGTTCCAGGGGACGGATTTTCACCTATTACTCCTGTAATATGCTGCCAATCGTTCTTGCGTTGACGAATCCAGTCGGCTACAAGTTGAGCTAGACTTTTACGCTCGCGCTTAATTGTAATGGCAGTACCGAGCATAATTGCTATGCCATCTACACCAAGGGCAATTGCCATCGATGCGATCGCGGGTTCCTCCAAACGCTTCACTTTATAGTAAGGAGTAAGCAGAGATACATCAAGTTCTCCATCTCTATACTTTTCCCGTGGTAATTCTGGATAATCTTTCCGCCATTCTGCGGGAACTTCCGCTAAAGTCTGACCATCTTTTTCGATAATTTCCTTTGGCTGGAGTTGTTTTAGTTCATAGTCAAACTTAGGGCGGAGTTCATCAACAGTAGATTTAAAATTCTTCGCTTCAGTTTCTAACTCCAATGCTTTCACATCTAACTCCCTAGCTTTGTCCCCATAGCCTTCCAACCCGCTTGTAATCCCTCTATCCTTCTCTGCTTTTACTAATTCTCTGGTTTTTGTTGCTTCATCTTCCAGTTGCTTGAGGTGATCTTTCATCGGTGTATAGACATCTCTAAGAAAGTTTTGGTGAGCTAGAACAGCTTTCTCATGGGCTAACTTCTCATTAGTTTCTCCCGCCAGTTGTTTGTAGTAAGTAAAAAAACTGGTGTAGACGCTCATAGATGTTAAAAATAATACTGCTACCCACTTACGAAAAGGTGCGTGTTTGACAGTGAATTCACCTAGCAGCAGGAACAGCATCACTTGAATAGTTCCACCAATACCCACAGCTAAAGCTCTTGGCAGGACTTGCATGGCTCCCAAAATGGTTGTAGCGCCACTGCCTAAGTTTATGATTGCCAGCAACACTGTTAATACCCAGTCCCGCTTTTCTGATGGAGTGGGGTTCTGATTGTTACGGTTTCGGTTGTTGCGTGTCATAGAATTTGTGAATCAATAAATTTTGGGGATTATGTAGTATTGTGCAATACTAGCAAAATACAAAAAACATATAGCAATCCTATTTCAATTGTAATATTTTTGTAGGGGCAATCCCCCCGTGGTTGCCCCCCCAACCCTCCCGTCAATGGGGGCAAGGGGGGGTTGGCACTCTGGCACTACCCCTAGGTTTTTACCACAACCTATTTAGGATTGCTATAGTGATGTGGGATCAGCCTCTGGTCTTTCTCTTGAATTTTCGGGGCAGGCAAGATGCCTACCCCACAAGAATTATAGTAGCCCCCCTATTTGAACCTAATAGACTGTGCAATAGACTGTTAGCCCTAAACTTAATATTGTGTATAATTTTCTACAATTAAATCCCATAAGGTTTTATGATAGCATAAAAACTTGCCTGAGAGCGTGTTGGAACAGGATTGCTGGAACCCCCTGAGCAAACAAAACCCTTAGAAACCTGGTTTCTAGTGGTGGGAAGCCAAAAAACTTGAGTTTTCTTTCATTAGAAACCCGGTGTCTCACCCCCTGATCCCACTTCTCAAACGCCCTCTAACTAGCAATAAAAGCGATCAGAGTGCAGATTAGTAATGGGAAGTCAATGTTACAGAGAATTTATTTAGAAATAATGTTTTTTGTTAGGTCGAGAGGTAAAAACTCATGTCTCAGTGGTCTGTAATTGTGTACAGTCGAACCTACGAAGCAGATTATCGTTTTCTGGCAATTCCAGAGGACTTTACACGCGAAGATGAGAATTGGGCAATAAGTTATATTAAGGCAACTACAAGAAAGCCAGAGCAGTTACCTGGTAATCCCCGATGGTCGCTATTCAAAAATCACAAGCACTGCGTCATCGGTGTGACTTGTATGGTAAAAGACCTGATTAGTAGTCAGGAGATGACTGCTGACAAAGGCGATCGCCCCATCTATGCTTTTGTTGGATATGTGACTAAAGTAGATAAAAATCCAGAATTATACCTTGATATACCTCATTATGCAGATAATATTTCCCTTTTTCAATCCGCCTATAATTCTGTCAAAGACCAATGGTTAGTAACATCTTACCAGTTAAGAATTAAGCCTAAAATTCCTCAGTTTCCGTATAGACAAATCCGATTTGGTTGGGACGACCGCAAAAACTCACAAATCAATAGAAATTTTTTACTAAATATGGACGTTCACAAAGTTGGGCTATGGCAAAATTCATATCAGAGTAAATGGGGAATTTGGGAAAGTGCTTGCTTTTTCATTAATCCTTATGAAGATGTGTCACTTTGTCTGGGAATGCCCAGAGAAAAAGATGTTTTAGACAGTCCTTTTTTAAATGCCACAGTTCCCAGTGTAAATCATCATATTCTAAAGCGTGTTAACCCTCAAGGGAAAAACCCTAATCAAGAGAATATAAAAAAGAGAAGAAAGGAGCGATATAAAAAAAATATCCTTAATAGGAAAGAGAGGATATCTGGAGCGGCAATAGGTGTAGTTATTTGGGGAGCATTTTTATTTCAATGGATGGTAATAGCTATCATTATAGGTGGTATCATAGGTTTTATCGTAGTATTTTTATTACAGAAGTATAGGAGGATTAAGACCAAATTCCCACTGATTATCACAAAAATTAAAAAAAAATTCGAAAAGAAGATCACCTAAAACCTCGCGGAACTTGAATGGAGAGATGTCTTATGGCTGACCGTATAAAAATTACCATGTTGGGTGATATTAGTTCTGGAAAAACCTGCTATATGCTGGGAATGTACGCGGCTATGTCAAATAACAGACATGGATTTAGCATGATTGCTACTGATAGAGATGAAGGTTCTCATCTGTATGCTTTATGGGAAAACCTTGTTAGAGAAACCGGGCCAGATCGTTGGCCATCAGGAACTGACCAAGCCGTTATCTATGCTTTTGAATTTTGCTACGCATTGAAGCCAATAATTCAGTTTGAATGGCTAGACTATCGGGGAAGTGCAATGTCAGACCAATCAGACGCACAAGACGTAAAGGAGTTGAGAAAATATATTTCAGAATCATCCTGTTTGTTTCTATGTATATCGGGAGAGCATCTGCGAGAGAAGGTGACTTCTGTTAATTTAGCAAATGTGTCAATAAACACTAAAGCAAATATCATGGGTGGTCATCTTGCTTATCTGAGTCAAACTATTAATAAAGCTAAAATAAAATACTTTCCCATTGTAATAACCCTGAATAAATACGATTGTATTGATAGACCCAAAGAAGAATTAATTGAAGATATTAAACAACTATTTCCCCCCTTATTTGCTGAAAATTCAGATTGGTTAGTAATGATTTGCCCAACCAGTTTGGGAAGGGAACTTGCACAAGACAAAAACTCAGGAAGAATTGAACCTCAAAATCTTGATCTCCCTGTAGTGTTTGCCCTATTCTCTATACTTAGAGAATCTTTTTTAGCAGAACACAAGCGATGGAAGGAAATTGGGGAAGAATTGGAAAAGCTAGAAAATGGATGGATGAGAGTGCTTAATAGGAGGAACATTAAACAAAAACAGCAAGAGGAAGAATCGAGCCAGAATAAATTTCAAGAAACTCGCAAGCAACTGTGTATACTAGCTAAGGAACTAGACAATGATCTCATTTACATTTATTCGCGGGGAAAACGTATCCGAATTAATCCAGAAGACTTTTGTTAGACTATTGCTCATCCCACTTCCAAATATTTCTTTTACGAGATCGGGATTGGTTTTGGGGGAGTCGTGATTGTAGGTCCTGTTCTTTGCTTGATAGTTGTTCTTGAGTTTGAGTTAATTGAATTTGCAGTTTCTCGCGTTGTTGATTAGCTTCTTTTAATTCTGATTGCAATTGTGTTTTTTCTGTTGTTAAATGTTCGGCTTGAGCCTGAAGTTTTAAGGCTTTTTGGTGGCACAATTCTAGTTGTGATTGTAATTGAGATAAATCGGATTTTAGTTGTGAGCGTTGTTGATTAGCTTCTTTTAATTCCGATTGCGTTTGAAAACTTTTTTTCTGATAATTTTCTAATTCTGATTGAATTTGGCATATTATCGATCGCGACTGTACTTTTTCTTGTCCTTTTTCTTGATTTAATTGGTGTATTTGAGACTGAAGTTGTATCTTTTGCCCCTGAGCTTGTTCTAGCTGCAACTGAGTTTCAGATAGCTGTGACTGGAGTTGAGAACGTTGGCGATCGAGTTGTTCTAATTGTGATTGTACTTGATTTAACTGAGACATCAATTGATTTAACTGAGACAGCGATCGCGCCCAAATTTGTATAGCCCAAGCCAAATGCGCCTGCTGCTTCTCCACAAACGCTTCCGGCAATTGTCCAGCAAAAGTTATCGGATAGGGAGTTAAATCCCATCCACAGGTAGTGCAAAATTTTACCTGTCCCTCAACGTATTCACTTTGACACACCGGACACTGTGCCATGTCTAATTCTCCTTACCCCATTGAGGGGGAATATCTTCTAACACAAACGTCCTCATCGCCTCCCCAGTTAAATTATCCCTTACTATTGGGCTTTTTCATCTATTTACCATCTTTTCATAAAAAGTGCAAACATCACAACCATTACCCAAATTGCGCCCGCGATCGCGATAGATCCCGCTCATTTTCCCTCCGGGCATGGGTGCATCAAATCAGAAAACCTTGTGGAAAGCGCGATCGTCAAAGTCTGACGCACCCTACACCGCTATTCTGGCTCAATTCCCAAAGCCCGTAACTGAGCCGCGAGTCGTTCAGCACGTTGTTGAGCTTGTTGAGCTTGTTGTTGAGCTTGTTGAGCTTGTTGCTGTGCTTGCAATGCTGCTTCTTCTGGTGTGGGAACTAACTGCCCATCCGGGGTAAAATAGCGCAATTTTTCCTCAGAAATTCCCAGATATAATTCTAGCACATCACTCCACAATCTACCCGATTCATTGGCAACAATTTCTTGATACTTTTGACCGATTAAACGAAACCCAGCAAAGTCCAAATTTTCAGGATCAAACCAAAAGTATTCGGGGTTTCTCCAACAATTTTGATACAATATTTTCTTCTCGTTTCTGTCAAGTTTGGCGGTGGATTCCGAGAGTAATTCTATAATTAGATCGGGGTACATCCCATCTTCTTGCCAAACCACCAAAGACCAACGCGGACGTTTTTGCGTATTCCTGACTAGGAAAAAATCTGGACCCAGAAAATCCCGATTACGCAATTGTTGTTCACTGTAATAAACGGTGAGATTAGCTCCAATAAAAAAGTCATTTTTCTCGCGTCACAACCATTCTAAACAGGCCACCAATAAGGCTAACTGCACATAATGTAAAGAACTTTTCATTTCCGGTTCATCACTTTCAATTTTACTGGCATTAGGCATTATTTTTGCCAATTCTTTAGCTGTAAAAACCATCCCTTAACCCTCCCAAGCTGGTATATCTTCTAACACAAACGTCCTCATCTCCTCCCCAGTTCAATTATATCGCACTATCCGACTTTTCAGCCGTTTTACCCTGATTTTATAAAGACTGCGAATTTCTCACCCGTTGCCAAAATGTCTTCTGCGATTTTTATACATGATAATACAGATTTTCCGCCAACGTGCTGAGACTTCAGGGAACCACCCCACTCACACATACAGAGGAAAATTTGCTAAACTGTGCCATCTCGCTCCTAGGATTACCGGGCTAGAATCACCACCAAGGGGCACTCACATCTTCCTATGCCACATTAAAAAAGGTACGTTGTTGCGCTTTAGCGCTAAAGCGTAACAACGTACCGAGAAAATCCGTTAAATATTGTGACAGCCTGCTTTAGTCCTATTCCTATTACTAGAAACCCGGTTTTTCACCCCAGAAGCAGATTATTAAAAACGCTCTAAATTTCCACCTATCCTTGTGTGAACAACTCCTCAAACTCTTGCACTGAATTCACAGTAATAGACCGCTTAAGTAGTCGTTTCAGCATGGCTAAATCGTTGATGGCAAAAACGCGATTCCTTAAGGCATCTGGCACAATTGAAAACCGTGTTTCCAAAATATCAATTACATCCTCGCGAGTGGTTTCTAATTTCGCATCCCGCTCAAAACTGGTAATGTATGGCATGATTCTTTCCTCCTCTATTCGTCTGATTTCCGCTTTAAACTCTTGCTGAACTGCCTCCGGTAATGCCATGATCCATTCAATAAACCGGAACAATTCCCAAATCTGATTTCTACTATAACCGCGTTCGTACAGTCGTCGCACTAAGCTTAATTTTGACTGGAAACGGCGCGGTAAATCACTGCGCGTTGCTTGAGTTTCTAGGTGTGCCGCGATAATGGTGGCAAAGGGATTGGTGCTTTCCTCTAGGATCGCGGGTGAATAGTCGAGTAGTTTCACTACCGGAAACTGCAAACTACTTTGAAATCCCCATCGACTATAACTATATCCTGTTGGTCGCCAATTGGTGTTTTCGTCTCCCAATATCGCAAAGCTGAATACTTTTTGCCGATAGCGATCGAACAATCTATGATTGTAAATATACATCCGCTCGGCAAAATCTGACTGCTCTTGTCCTTGGATTTCGACATGAATTAACACCAAAGCATCTTCACCTGAATGCAGCCACACTTTTACTAGCTTATCTGCTAAACGCCTGCCTGTCTCCGCATCGCGAATCAGTTCTTGTAATTCGGTATCTAAAGTTTCATAACCTCTCTCCCAATTAATATCTCTGTGAGTATCTGGAAAACAGAAAGCCATAAATGGCTCAAAATAAACGGTGAGTGCTTCTTTCCAAGCACTGTCGTAATCCGATCGCGCCTCATCTACCATCTCACACCCACTTTTTTCAACTTCTGGTTTAATTCTTTGGCGGTAAAAACCATCCCTTAACCCTCCCAATCTGGTATATCCTCTAAGGCAAACGTCTTCATCTCCTCCCCAGTTAAATTATCTCGCACAATCCGACTTTTTAATCGGTTTACCATCTTTTGGTAAAAATTACGCACCTCTCGGCCATTGCCAAAGTTGCGCCCGCGATTTTGGTACATCCCGCGAAAAACTTCCGGAGATCGCGCCGATACTTCTGGAGTAACAATCCACCCACCTGTATCACACAGACTGAGGAATATTTGATACAATTCATCACCATTATAATCGGGAAATTCAATCTTGTAAGCAATGCGGGAAGCTATCCCAGAATTGGCATCGAGAAACTGTGCCATTTCGCGGGAATATCCAGCTAAAATAACTACCAGTCTGTCGCGTTCATTTTCCATCATCGGCACCAAAGTATCGATCGCCTCTCGCCCAAAATCATTCCCCGATTCACTACGCGTCAAAGCATAAGCTTCATCAATAAAAAAAACTCCATCCAAAGCAGATTGAATCGCCTCGGTAGTTTTCAATGCTGTTTGTCCTACATATCCCGCGACCAACTTCTCTCGATTTACCTCTATAAATTGCCCTTTTTCTAATAACCCCAACGCCCTGAAAATCTGTCCTATTAATCGCGCTACTGTGGTTTTTCCCGTTCCCGGATTTCCCGTAAATAATAGATGTCGTGTTTCTATTTCCTCTTTATTTTGCATTCCCGCTTCCCGCAGGCGTTGATTCGCAATTTGGGTATTAATCATTTCCCGAATCGTTTGTTTGACTGAATGCAAACCAATCATTTTATCTAATTGTTGCAATAATTCCTGTAAAGTTTCCTCATTTTTTCTTCCCTCTTGACGATACTGAGCAGGTAAATCTACAACTTGAAAAGGTTCTTTTACTCGATCTAAATTTTGTTCGATAACGCGCTGACTTCGCAATTCATCCATAAGGTTAAACAGATTTTCTACTAATCCGGCATTGCCAAAATTTTGGTCACGTCTTTGATACCACTGACTAAACAAATTCATCAAAGCTATTTCCAAATCTGGCGTTATCTCACATTGCACCCGTGACAGGCTTTGGCGGAAAATTGCTACTAACTCTACTGGCGTGTAATCTTCAAACAGAATTTCCGTACTAAAGCGACGCGTTAAACCCGGATTAGAATTGATAAAATCGGCCATTTTATCTGGATATCCCGCCACAATCACCGCGAGTCGGTGACGTTCATCTTCCATCCGTTTCAACAGGGTGTTAATTGCTTCTTGTCCAAAGTCATTTTCTACCCCTTGAGTCAAGGTGTAAGCTTCATCAATAAATAACACGCCATCCAATGATTCATCAATAATTTCATTGGTGCGAATCGCCGTTTGTCCGACATATCCAGCTACTAAATCTCTTCCCGCGATTTCTCGCAAATGTCCCCGCCGCAATAATCCCAAATCTCGATAAATTTCCCCAATTAATCGGGCGACGGTAGTCTTACCTGTACCCGGATTTCCTTTGAAAATTAAATGCAGGCGGGGCGGTTCGTTGCTAATTCTTTGTTGCACTCTTTCTCGTTCAACTTCTAATATTTGCATCCGTCGTTTTATGGTATCTTTAACAGAGGTAAGTCCTGTCATTTGTTCTAATCTTTCTAAGGCGGGTTTGGTACTAATATCTCCTGATAACCATCCCAATCTTCGCGCTTCTGTTAAGGAGATTTCACCCGCGGTTTCAACGCGATCGTACCAATGCTTTAAGGGTTGATTTTCGGCGGCTATCCAAATAGCTAATTGTTCTGCTGTTAACCAATCTACTGTCTTGCGGTGTTCCAGTCGAAAATAATCTTGCAATGCTCGAATTTCTGCCGCGTCGGGTGAATTTACGCGAATAAAGTTAAAGCACCTGTTAGAATTGTCGCGGTTTGTCACTAAATTGGCTAAAAATGTGAAGCCAATTTGTTGACAAAATTGCTGTAATGTGGTAGGGTTTTCATTGTGAAAAATGAGGATGCAAAGATTGCGGTTGTTGGGCGGTAAACGCGACCAATCTACGATGCGTCCAAATAATTCTCGGCGGTTGTCAAAATTACCCAAATCTTCAGCATTAGAAAAGACGATCGCAGATTTTTTGCTAGTATCCTGCATAACAGTTTCAAAGATAGGCAGGATGAAAATATCTTGCAGTCGGTTTCTTCTCAAAGCGTATCCAACCTCTAATTGAGAGCCAAAAAATTGACCTTCTTTGTCTATTCGTTTTGTCTGAAAATCCGATGTTTCGGAACTAGGGGTTGTATTGTTGGCCGATCCTGATTTTTTACCTAATAAGCGCCGTTTTTTTCCCAAAGGCCCAGGTGTTACAATCATTTCTTCCGAAGATGTTTCACTTGAGGCCTTTTGAGGTTGTAATCGACAGAGATCACGCGATCGCTCATCTAAAAAGTATAGCTTTTGAACACCTGAATAAAATAGTATCCGCTGATAGCCTTCAGAGCGCAGATATTCATGTAGAACTTGTTCGATATTTTGCAACAATAAATCAGGGGTGCAGAAGGTGTCGCTGGTGTTCGCTCCGTAGAGGACGAGGACGCGATCGCCCGATTGTAAGTTTAATCCCGATGTGACTCTTTCGACTGACATTTGGCTTTCTCCTTAATGATTAATATGATTTAACGTTTTGAACGAGTAATATTCCTCGCTTTTGCATTTTTTGTGTATAAACTATTCAGACCTTCTCTATGTGTTTCCACATCCAACTTAATATCTTTTTGTACTTCTTTGATTTGTTCTATATCCGACTTTATTTGTTGTTGTTGTGCTTCTAATCCATCTAAACGTGATTGTAGCTTTGATAAAGTCTGTTCTAATTGAAATTTCCGCTTCCACATCTCCTTCGACCAACTTAAATTCGCTTGTTCTTTATCTAAAAAAGATTCCGGTATTTGCCCAGCAAAGGTGAGCGGATAGGGAGTTAAATCCCAACCACAGGTAGAGCATAAATTTACCTTACCCTCAACATATTCACTTTGACAAATGGGACAATTAGCCACAAATAACCTCACTAATTAGTAAGTAGATAAATTGAAAACTCGGCCCCCTGAAAGCATTGGTGTCAACTTAAGCCGAAAGCCGCCAGCCCGCTCATTAATTTGCTAACAGCATCTTTGAATCGCAGGCGGAATGAAAGCGTAGCCATTGACTCGGTTAAAAAAGTAAAGAAGTGTAAAGAGCAAGAGGGCAAAAGTGTCAAGGGCTATTAAGTCCACGCCGCCACACGACAAAACGAAAACCGAGGTCGTAGTAGCGGGAGTCCGGCGCATTATAGTTGCGAAGGGCCGAACGGGAATACCGCGGATTACAGTTCCACGAACCACCGCGCAGCAGCCTGCGTGTTTTGCTATTTTCTGAGTTGACCAATAGATCAACCCACTTTTTATAATGATTCTCATTTTCATTTTCATCCCAGACACGACCATCGGTGGGCGCACCGTTATAGTTTTCATGCCAAGGATCAGCACACCACTCCCAAACATTTCCGTGCATATCGGAGAGTCCGAAAGCATTGGCAACTTGGAAACTGCCAACTGGCGTAGTTTTCTGGCGATCTTCACCTTTTGAACCCTTTCCGTAGGAGTTACCGTTATAATTCGCTAACTGAGTATTAATCGTTTCCCCAAAATGAAACGGAGTCGTCGTACCAGCACGGCAGGCATATTCCCATTCTGCCTCGCTGGGAAGTCGACAGAGGCCTTGGGTGTATTCTGTCAGTCGAGCGCAAAACTCTACGCAATCATACCACGAAACCTGTTCAACTGGTAAGTTAGATCCATTAAAATGGGAAGGGTGTGGATCAAGATCGCGAATGACTTTGGGTAAATCTGCCACCGCGTGCCATTGCGCTTGCGTCACCAGAAATCGACTCATGTAAAAAGGGGAAATCGTGACTGAGTGCAAAGGACTTTCATTATTAAGCCTTTCCAACTCAGTATCCGGCGACCCCATCCAGAACTTACCGCCCGCAATGGCAACCATTTCTAGGATAATACCACCAGGTAACACTTGAATCAACTCCCATCCCCTTTGGCGCTGACGGCTATTTTCTCGTCCGTAACTATCAACAGTCACCACCTCAAAAGAAAACTCCCGATGATTTTCTGGATTGAACTTAGGTGGAGTAACTTTTGCCAATTCTGCTTGCAAATGAGAAATTTCTGTATTAGCTTGTGTCAATTGAATTGCCAACTTTGCTCCTTCTTGCCTCACTTTTTCTAGTTCGGGCATTTGAGCTAATTGAATGAGAAGTTGTTTCCGTTCCTCCTTCGCGTCGGTTAACTGTTGTTGAACTTGGGCTAACTGTGCCGTTAAATTAGAGAGAGAATCGGTAACTTGTTGGGCGGGAACTTCCGCGACTTGGTTTAACTTAGTGATAATTTCCGTTAACTGAGCTTGGGTATAAACCTTTTCTTGATTCATCTGATTTTGCAGATCGAAAAACCTAGACCAAATTTGTTTAGCCCAAGCTAACTTTGCCTGTTCTTTCTCCAAAAAAGCTTCTGGTATTTGCCCAGCAAAGGTGAGCGGATAGGGAGTTAAATCCCAACCACAGGTAGAGCATAAATTTACCTTACCCTCAACATATTCACTTTGACAAATGGGACAATTAGCCACAAATAACCTCACTAATTAGTAAGTAGATAAATTGAAAACTGGGACCCCAGGAAGCATTGGTGTCAACTTAAGCCGAAATCTGCCAGCCCGCCAGGGACTCAAGTCCCTGTCTAATAGCTGAAGTCCTCTGAAGAGGACTAATAGACATCGCCGCGAAATTTCTTCTAACCCTGATTCATAGTCTAAGGAATTATACGCGTTTTAGCTAGTTTCGCGGCGATGTCTAATGAGTTCTTTCGTCCTCTGAAGAGGACTAAGAAAAAAATTGTTAAATATTTAGTCCTCTTTAGAGGACTTCAGCTTTTAGGCAGGGGTTTTAACCCCTGACGAACTCAGGATTTGACCTTAAGTTGACACCAATGGGCCCGATGCCTACCCTACAATTAAGCTGTCACTCTTGTGGCGCGGGCATTAGCCTACCCTATCTTTTTACCCCCTGCTGTTTTGCTACTTGTCGCCGCTTCACTTCTTCCATATTTTGATACTCAGTTTTGGCCTGCTGATGGCACTCCACAGGACTATTTCCTTGCACACCTTCCTCTTCCAAAGCATCAAAAATCGCCTTCGCATTTTGGTTCGTAGCAGTCTCATCCACGATCGTTTTACTGAAACTGTTAATCGAAACCGAGTTCGCTCCAAACTCTTTTTCTGGACTAATTACCGTCACCACTTCATCACCCGCGATATTTTTTACCTTCACCACATAAGCATTTCTTTCGTCATCACCTTCATAGACGGCATCAGATTCTTGATTTACCAGAGTGTATCCCAAAGACTCAAGCACTTCTACAACGCGATCGGCAATTTCGGCCCGCAATTGCGAACCTAAAATTGTTAGTTTTGCCTGTTCGACAATTTCTCCTAAAATTGGTTGTAAAGCCGTTATTTTTTCCCCAAAATCCTTCACTTGCTCAATGGTAAGTGTCGATTCACCCGCTTTAAGTTGTGATTCCAACTCCTGTAACTGCTGTTCGTACTGGCTCAAACGACCATTAACCCAGTAATCCACTTCCAACTTAAATTTCTCAGCCTCATTACCCTGACCGATTTCGATTTCACATTGTTGATTAGCTTGTACCTCTGTAATTAAGCTTTTCAAATCTTCCCAAGCCGCATTATAAAATAGCATCCACTCTTGTTCTTTTTGTTCCAATTCTAGGCGCAAATCCGCTAAATCCAGGTAAGTTTGTTGAGTCAGAGAAATGGCGGCCTCCGTGACTCCTGCTTGAATGTTGCTATGGGCCAACTCCAAGCCACGCGCCAAATCTGCCAGCTTACCGGGCGCAAAACGCGAATGTTGATAATCACGATCAATTTGCTCCCAAATAGATTTGACATCCGAGAGTAAATCTTGTGCTATTTTCGCTTTGCGATGTTTTTCTTGCTCAAGATTATCAACAACATGATTAATTTGTTGTTGTAAAATTTGCTGTCCCCGTTCGCGGGATTGCCGTTCTTCTGCAATCAATTGCGTAAATTTCTGATCTTGTTGGGCAATCAATTGGGTGTATTCCTGCCGTTGCTGTGCGGTAATTCGCAAATATTCACCACGTTGCTGCTCAAATCCTTGACTCATGGCAGATTCTAAACGATTCGTCTCTCGCTGTAACGTCTGTTGTTGACGATACTCGGCCTCACGCACTGCGGTTTGAAATTCTTGTCGCTGTTGTTGTAAGCGTTGTTGTGTATTTTTCTCTAAGTCCGCGAGACTACTCTTGAGCTTTTGGGCCTCTTGTGCCTGCTGTTTAGTGCGTTGTTCTAAAGGGGCTAGACGCGACTGAAACTCTTGCCGTGCTTGCTCTCTAACGGCATTCAAGCGCTCTGGTAAATCCTGTTGCACAGAGCGCAAACGGCTCTCCTGCTCCCGCAGTCGGCGCAACTCCTGTTCTTCAACCTTGACATACCGCCGTGTTTCGCCACTCATGTTTTTTCTCCAGTATTGCTAAGACTTACCCGGTTTATTTCTCGAAGCTGGTTTTCGATATAGTGTTTCCATTGGAGAGGTGAAACTTGTGGTGTTGGCATCTTGCCTGTGAGGGGCCATTAGCCCGTTCCACATTTACATCTCATTGAAAAATGCTATATTTATTGATTTTACCTGATTTCGATGTAAGCGCAACACACTTGAGAGCGGCTGTCATGGAAATTAGATAACTTAAGTATTTGGTTGGTTGTTTCGCCCAAAGGCCATAAAGCAGGCCTTAAGCCTGGACTACTTTATTAAATTTTCCTTGTTTAGCATTATTATGCACTACCACCCTTTCCCATAATTCTATCTCGTTTTCTGGGTTATTATTGCCAGCCCGGAAAGCCGTAATAATTTCCGCCTGGGTGTTGATGTTGGTGTAGTCCGTAAAATATTCTTATTCGTAGAAATAAACAAAAAGTAGGGCAATACCCTACGCAAAAAATATTTACATATTTGATGTCAGTAAACGAATAAATCCGGCTTGTTCAAAATGATGATCTGTCGTCAGTGCTTCTTGTAAACCAAGCTGCTCCATGATTATAAATGAAGTAGCATCCACTAAAGACCAGGTTTTATCTGATCTACTTTTGAGTAAATACCAAGCGGCTGTTTCTATGACGGCATCTATGTAAATGACATTAACATAAGAGGCTGTTTTAACAGCATCTACATATTGAAATAGTTGAGAACGAGGGACACGCAAAGGACTATTGAGCAAGGCTACTAATTCAGCAATCACATAGTTACTTGTGACCATTTCTATCTGTCTTTTTCGTGTTTTAGCAAACCATTCTTTGGTTTGTGGATGATAGGATTCAGTGGCGACAAATAGATTAGCCCATCCAGAGGTATCTATAAATACTTTAGTCCGCACTTATTATCTCCTGTTTTAAAGCTGTACGGATATAGTGATCGTGGTTTTCACCAATATCATTAACTTCTGCGGTTAATGTACCTAATAGGGGTAAAATTGGATCATATTCCTCTGCCATTGGTGAAGTCACTAATTGGGTTAGAGACTGCAAGACTAAGTTTTCTAAGGACATATTCAGTTTTTTTGCTCGTTGCAATAACTGATCCTGTAGTTCTTCGGGTAGTTCAATTTCTAAGGTTTGGCTCATGGTGCTAATCCTCACATATCGGTTATCATTCTAACACCCAAAATTGTTTTTATTTAGGGTGGGTAAGACGCGAATTTAATTTTCTATGAGATCATACCAGTGTCTAGGTGAAATGTACCTTGGGCAACCCCTCCGTGCTTGCTCCTCTGGATTAGGGTTAATTATAACACGCGGTACTCTGAAAAAACACGATCGCGCCTTTTCTTTCTAATATGACAAGGGTGATGCGCTCCCCAGAGAAAATCAGTGTTAAAATAGATAATAGTTAATAAATTTGTCCTGAAACCTCATAAAATATATGATGAGATTCATCAACCCCAAAACGGACTTTGCCTTTAAAAGAATCTTCGGCTCATCGGAGAGCAAAAACATCCTGAAAAGCTTTCTTAATGCCTTAATCTATGAAGGCAAACCCGTGATCGAAGATTTAGAAATTATTGATCCCGCGTTAGGGGCCAAAATTGCCGGACTGAAAGATACTTATCTGGATGTGAAAGCAAAAATTAATGATGGTAAAACCGTTATTATTGAGATGCAAGTTTTAAATGTCTCTGCCTTTGCTAAACGAGTGATCTATAATGCCGCGAAAACCTACGTGACTCAATTAGGAAAAGGGGAAGGATATTCTAAATTAAAGCCCGTGATTGCCTTGACAATTACGGATTTTGAAATGTTTGAGAAGACTCCCAAAGTTATTTCTCATTTTGTCTTCAAAGAAAGAGATGATTTCTTTGAGTATCCCGATCCTGAGATCGAACTATTTTTTGTAGAATTACCCAAATTTAACAAAAGTTTAGAGGAGTTAGAAACCATCACCGATAAATGGATTTATTTTATGAAAAATGCTCCGTATTTGGGAGTTATTCCGAACCAAATGCAGGAAATTTCGGAACTAAAAGAAGCGTTTACTATTGCCAATGAAGCCAATTTAAGTCCGGCAGAATTGGAAGATTTAGAAAAGCGAGAAATGGTGATTGAAGATCAGCGCAATTTAATCCTGAGAGGCAGGCTAGAAAAAGCTTTGGAAATTGCCAAGCAACTTCTCGATGTTGTTGATGATCAAACCCTTAGTCAAAAAACGGGTTTAACTCTTGAGGATATTCAACAATTACGGCAAGGATAAAAGTATTAAAAAACCCGGTTTTTACCCCAGAAACCGGGTTTTTTCTTGACTTAATTAACTCTTGACAATTGCGCCAAAATCTGCTAAGACACGGGCATGATTTCTTAATAACCCTAATAAATTTAAGCGATTTTGCTTAATATCCGGGTTTGCATCCATCACTAATACACTTTCTGGTCCATCAAAAAAGTTACTTACTGTGGGCGCGATCGCGCCTAAACCTTCCACTAATTGTTGATAATTACGCGCTTCTTTTGATGCTTTCGTTTGTGGTACTAAGGCCACTATGGCATCAGAAAACGCGTTTTCTGATGATTTCTGGAATAATTCGGCTTTTACTAATCCTTCCGGTTCTAATTGTACCGTATTTAAGTCCCCTTGATAGGCTAAACGAGTGGAACGATTTACGGTTTCATAAATTTTACCTAAGACACCATTATCGCGAATTTCTTGCAAAAATGTCGCTCGTTCCCATACATCCAATAAATCAATTAAAGCGCGTTCTTTGTATTCGGGGTCATTTTCCCCTAATACCGCATTCACTAAATCATAATCAATGGCTTTTTCTTCTTGCAATAAAGTACGAATCCGTTGTAAGAAAAAATCTGATAATTGGCTCACTAACTCCGGTGTTGCCTTGGCATTATTACTGATAAAGTCCGAGGCTACTTTTTTAATTAATTCTAGTAAATTAATCGGTAATTGAGCAGCCCAAGTAATATTAACAATGGCATTGGCCGCCCGTCGTAGGGCAAAGGGATCGGAGGAGCCTGTGGGTAACATTCCTAAACCGAAAATTCCCACTAAGGTATCCAGACGATCGCTTAATCCTACCACTTGTCCGATCAAAGTTTCGGGTAATTTATCTCCAGCCCCTCTGGGTAAATAATGCTCAAAAATAGCTGTCGAAACTAAATCAGCCTCACCACTAATGGACGCGTAATTTTGCCCCATAATTCCCTGTAATTCGGGAAATTCATACACCATTTGGGTAACGAGATCCGCTTTACATAATAAAGCAGCCCTTTCAATATGTTGCTGTTGCCCTTGAGTGACTTCTAATTGTGTCGCGATGACTTGGGCGATTTTGACAATACGATTTACTTTATCGCGGACTGTTCCTAAATCTTCTTGGAAAGTAACGGTTTCTAATTGCGTTAAATAGGTTTCTAAGGGTTTAGATGTATCGGCTTTATAGAAATATTCTCCATCCGCGAGTCTTGCCCGAATCACTCGCCCATTGCCTAATGCAATAATGTCTGATTTAGCGCGATCGCCATTGGAAATCGTGATAAAATAGGGTAATAATTCCCGACTGTCTTCGCGTTTTAACACAGGAAAATAGCGTTGATGTGTCACCATGACAGTTTTAATCACTTCCGGCGGTAACACTAAAAATTGTTCATCAAATTTGCCTACTACTGCGGTTGGCCATTCTACTAAATGGATCACTTCTTCTAATAAGTCTTCTGGAATTTCGGCTTCACCATTAACGGTTTTTGCCGCGTTTTTAGTTTGTTCCAGTATTTGCGTTTTGCGGTTTTCGGGATCGACTTCAATAAATGCCGATCGCGTTAATTCCACATATCCATCCGCGTGATCAATCGTAATCGGTTCAGGATGTAACACTCGATGGCCCTGAGAAACGCGATCGCTTTGCACCGTTTCCGAACCATTAATTAAAGAAAAAGGTAAAATTTCGTCATCTAATAAAGTCACTAACCAACGAATCGGGCGAGGAAATTTAAAATCACCATCCCCCCAACGCATAAAGCGTTTACCTTCTAAATTCCCAATCCATTGAGGAATTAATGTTGTTAAAATCTCCGCGGTTAAACGCCCCGGAATATGTTTGCGAACGAAGATAAACTCCCCTTTTTCCGTCGGCCTAATTTCTAAACTATTGAGTTCGACTCCTTGTTTTTTGGCAAACCCTTCCGCGGCGGGTGTCGGTTTTCCATTCTTAAATGCACTCGCGGCTGGAGGGCCTTTAATTTCTTCCACGCGATCGGGTTGTTGAGTGGGAAGTCCCTTAATTAAAACTGCTAAACGTCGAGGAGTTCCATATACATAAACGGCCGTATTTGTCAAGGAATTTTCCGCTAAAGAAGCTGGAATAATTTTTTGCCATTGGAGAATAGCATCACCAACAAAAGGCGCAGGCAATTCCTCTGTCCCAAGTTCTAATAAAAATGTTGCCATAATTCCTTGTGAGAAAGATTTATCTAGGTTTGAATCAAACGGTTTTCTATTATAGCAGAAGGAAGAAGGAAGAAGGAAGATGCAATAAAATCAAGGGTTTGTGCAATTAAGAACGTCAATGGGGTGCAACGCCGCGATATAGCAATAGATAGGATACAAGGATTATAAAGTAAATTAAAGAGGTTCAAAGGGGAGACAATAAAATCAAAAAACAGTTTTTTGTGGTCAAAAATAGGGTCTAAGTTGAGTGTAGAGAGGACTGTATCGCGTGTACATTGTACAGCCGATTATGTGTTTTTTTTTTACCGCAGATAAACGCAGATAAACACAGATGGATAGATGGTTTATCCTCGGAGTAGTTTGGAGAGGGATTCTCGCTCTTTCTCAGTCCCCTAATCGAGTTCATTCAAAAAAAGTCTAATTTACAACTCATATATAGTGTTGACCTTTCAGAGGTAAAACTTGTGGCACAGGCATCTTGCCTGTGACGGGCTAAGGCCCGTACCACATTTACATCTCATTTAAAAATGCTATAGATATTTTTTGACAAAATCATCTATATTATGAAAATCTTTAAAATTCTGTTTTAACCATTCTTCATCCCGATCCCACCATTTAAACTTCATTAAAAACTCTCGGCTATTTTCATCAAATCTATGACGGATAAATTTAGCCGGAACACCGCCATAAATACTATAAGGTGGCACATCTTTATTAACAACTGCGCCGGCTGCTATAATGGCTCCATCTCCTATATTTACCCCATCTAGTATTATCACATTAGCTCCTATCCAGACATCATTTCCTATCGTAATCCGTAGTTTTTCGGGAAAATAATCGCCGTCCGAAAATGTAACTCCGGCTTGTTTTTTAGTTGAGAAAAATGTCGGATGACTAGAAACAAAATCTTTAGTCGGATGAGTCCCCAAGCCCATTTTACAATTACAGCCAATACAACAAAATTTACCGATTGTAGTTTCGGTTATTAATGTGTAAGGAGAAATATAACTAAAAGAGCCAATTTCTGAGTCAATAATCTGCACAGAATCGTATATTTTTACATGATCCCCTATTTGGCAATTAATAACGAATGATAAATAGCCTTGAGAGTAGTGTTTAAACTTTAATGTATTCCGCCACCAATTAACTAAAAACCGGCCATAATCAGTTAGGGGATTTTTGGCAATAGATTTTAAACTACTTTTGAAATTTGCCATCGGTTAAAAGATTTATTTGTTCAAGCTTGGATTTATTCAAGGGTTGTTTCATCGGGGGTAATAGTACCATTGTTCCCTCCCGCTTCCATCATCCTATTAGACATCTCCAAAAACTACTGTAGGGTAGGCTAACCCTGCCTTTGATCTGATTTTTAGGATATCTCTATTTAGATAATACCATCTCTTGTTCAATTGTCATTTTTTTGATAGCTTCGCCCGCAAATTCTCTCCTCGGATAATTTGCGGGCGATACACTAATATCACCGATGAGGGGGATAGAGGAAATTCCCGATCCTCTTATTTTATCAATTATGTTTTATCAATTATGGGCGGGGAGAGAATCGAACTCTCATTCCCGTAAGGGAGCCACATTTTGAGTGTGGTGCGTCTACCAGTTTCGCCACCCGCCCTTGGATTCAATTTTATCATTATACACGATAGTTTCTTTTTGCACAAGTGTCTGATAAATTTTTCCACTTGCCCATCGATCAATTTCTCGCGCCCGTAATACTGGAACTGGATGACTTAACTGAGCCGTTTGAGCTTGTCTGAGCAGTTCCCCTAGCTGACTATTACTTATATCATCATAAGCTCTCGCTTGATCTAAGAATGCTTTAATATTCAGTTGGGGAGCCAGAGAGGGAGAACCCCCGGCTAATTTCATCAGAACGGATATTACCACATCAGAGTCCTGAGTGGCAAGTAGGGCAGCGCGATCGCAAGTAAATTCCGCACAGCGCAACCATTCCAAGAGTTGGGCTTGTAAATTTTGAACCATCAAACCGCCTATGGGGGAAAATTGACCCGCGGCTAAGACAATTAAATTCGCCAAAGTGAGATAAACCCCATGTTCACACTTTAAATGGCCCAATTCGTGGCCAATCACAGCCTTAATTTCTTCAGGTGTCAATAAGTCAATCAGAGAGGTATGGAGAACAATAAAAGGTTGACGGCCTCGCATCGCGAAGGTATAAGCATTAGGGACAGGATGCTGACGCACATAAAGTTGAGGAGGCTCCAAGTCTAAGACGTTACAGGCATCTAATAATAATTGATGCAAATGGGGTAACTGTTGGTCCCCCACTAAGACACTAGAGGCAAGATTTTCCAGTAAAAAAAACTGTTCTCCCAATTGTCCCAATAACTGACGAACCCAAAAATCCATCCCAGGTAACTGTTTGAGAGCATTCGTCGCCTCTAAATCCAGTGGATGACGAAATTGATCGGCTTTTAAACCAATTAACGGATTTAACACCATATCCCCATTCTTAGTTAAGTTTGAGTCATGGGTGATTGGTTATTGCTTATTGGTGAGGTGCAATATTACCAATTCCTAATTCCCAATCACCTTTGACAGTCCATTATAGTTTAACCGACTTGGACAGGAGTGGGGACGATCGCGTCTGAATCCACCTTATCCCCTTCGAGACATCGTTGTAGTTTCGCGCCCAATTTTAATAACTTCACGTCTAGTCCTTCATAACCGCGATCGAGATGTTGTAAATCACGAATAGTTGTCACCCCATCCGCGGCCAATCCCGCTAAGACTAACGCGGCCGAAGCCCGCAAATCCGTAGCTAAAACAGGAGCACCCGATAACATCGGAACACCTCGGATAATGGCATGATGTCCCTTCATCCGAATATCCGCACCCATGCGATTTAATTCCGCGACATGACGCAAACGATTTTCAAATACCGTTTCCGTAATGACACTATCACCTTCACAAAGAGTCAACAATGCCATAAATTGGGCTTGCATATCCGTGGGAAACCCAGGATAAGGCAGAGTCTCGATATCCGTACCCTTATGAGTGTCCCCCGGAATCACGCGTAATCTCTTGGGACCTTCGGAAACAACTTCAACCCCAACACTGTGCAATTTAGCAATAACCGCCGTCAAGTGTTCAGGAATAACCGGAGACAAAATAATTTCTGATCGAGTAATCGCGCCCGCGACTAAAAAAGTACCCGCTTCAATCCGGTCTGGAATAATAGAATAATCCACCGTGTGAAGCTTCGGAACCCCATTAATAATAATGGTATTAGTACCCGCGCCTTCAATTTGAGCACCCATTGCCCGACAGAAATTAGCCAAATCAACCACTTCCGGCTCTTGGGCAGCATTTTCAATAATGGTTTCCCCATCAGCCAGAGTCGCGGCCATCATCAAAGTTTCCGTCGCGCCCACACTGGGATAGTCCAGATAAATTTTCGCGCCCTTTAAGCGACCATTTCCACCCTTAACATAGGCATTAACCATACCATGATCAATATGGACTTCTGCCCCCAGAGCTTGTAAACCCCGGACATGGAGATCCACAGGACGAGCACCAATGGCACAACCGCCCGGTAAAGGCACTTTCGCGACACCTAAGCGCGCCAACATCGGACCAATAATAAAGAAACTCGCCCGTAATTGACTCACTAACTCATAGGGAGCCTGAGAGTTTCCAATATGACTAGCATTAATTTCTAAGACATCGCCCTTGCGTTCCACTTTCACGCCGATATGGGACAAGATTTCACCCATCCGAGCAATATCGACCAGATTCGGAACATTCTGCAATCGGCAATCTTCAGAACAAAGGATGGTACCAGCCATCACAACTAAAGTCGAATTTTTCGCGCCACTGATTTTCACTTCACCTTGTAAGGGCGCTCCACCCCAGATTTTCAGAACAGTGTTATCAGTTACCGTTGCGCTAGAGTGGTTGGGTGAGTTGAGATTGCGTGTAATAAGTGTGTCCTCCAGAATGTATTACGACTTTTTTACAATTTTTGTTTCGATTGTACTTGAATCTTGTCAGATGTCTAGTGTTTATTAGGCATTGCTGATTAGTAACACGGGATTGGGTAATGGCTAAGGGGTAATGGGCAATGGGGTAACTAGGGGACTAGGGGAACAGAAGAAATCCGCGATCTAACGGATAAGTTATCTGAGGACTTACGCAAAAAAACCCGGTTTCATTGGGCAATTTTGGGTTTTGCTCTCAAGAATCTACTCAGAAACAGGGTTTAAGGCCCCTCATTTTCCCCCATCTCCCTATCTCCCGCCCCATCGTCAGTCCCCCATCACCAGTTACTTGTCACCATCACAAATTTGCCACAATCCCATTAAATCCTATGGGATGAATAAACACTCAGGAGTATATCAATGGAAATTGGTGTTCCCAAAGAAATCAAAGATCAAGAATTTCGCGTGGGATTAAGTCCCTCCAGTGTCCGGGTATGTCGCGAAAAAGGCCATCGTGTCTTTGTGGAAACAGGCGCGGGTGTCGGTTCGGGTTTTACTGATGATGATTATATACACGCGGGGGCTGAAATTGTCCCAACATCTCCAGATGCTTGGCATCGCGAATTAGTCATTAAAGTAAAAGAACCCCTGAGCGCGGAATATCCCCTCATGCAAAAAGGGCAATTGCTTTTTACTTATTTGCACTTGGCGGCTAATCGCACCCTGACGGAACATTTAATCCAATGCGGAATTACCGCGATCGCGTATGAAACGGTAGAACTTCCCGATAAACGTTTACCATTACTGATTCCCATGAGCATTATTGCCGGACGTTTATCAGTACAATTTGGCGCGAGATTTCTGGAACGTCAACAAGGGGGAAGAGGCGTTTTATTAGGAGGAGTTCCGGGGGTACAAGCCGGCAAAGTAGTAATTTTAGGCGGTGGTATTGTCGGCACCGAAGCCGCGAAAATTGCCGTCGGCATGGGTGCTAAAGTGACAATTTTAGACGTTAATGTAGAGCGTTTAGCTTATTTGGAAACCCTTTTTGGTTCCCGAGTGGAATTACTCTATAGTAGTAGCACACAAATTGAGGCCGTTATTCCTGATGCCAATTTAGTCATTGGTGCGGTATTAGTACCTGGGAAACGAGCTCCAATTTTAGTATCGCGTGATTTTGTCAAAAAAATGCACCCGGGTGCTGTGATTATTGATGTCGCCGTAGATCAAGGGGGATGTATTGAAACTTTAAGGCCTACTTCTCATACTAATCCTATTTATATTGAGGAAGGAGTGGTACATTATGGAGTTCCCAATATGCCTGGGGCTGTACCTTGGACGGCAACACAGGCCTTGAATAATAGTACCTTACCCTATGTTTTGCAATTAGCCAATAAGGGAGTTAAGGCGTTGGAAAATAATCCGGCTTTAGCATCGGGTTTGAATGTGCAAAATCATCAGTTAGTTCATCCCGCGGTTAAAGAAGTTTTTCCTGATTTAGGGTATTAATTTTTTTCTTAATTGCTTCTGAGACAAAAAGCGCGATCTGTTACCCAGAAAAACCCGGTTTCTCAAAGAAACCGGGTTTTTCGTTGAACTCTTTTTGGGTAAAAAAAATATCTTGTCCTAGGTTTTGTTGCGCGAAAATTGTGATTTCTTCTCCGATTCCCTTTCTCTAAACCACCTACTTTTATTGATTGTCTCCCTCTTTTCTTTCCTTTGTGTTCTCTGTGCCTTTGTGGTTCATTTTATGACGCGATCAGGTCAAAAAGAGCCTTTGCTGGTTTTCAGAGGCAAACGCGATCGTGCTTGTCGCAGTCCAAATCCCAATCCCCAATCCCTCACAGCCCCCATTCCTGATAGCCCCACGTTATCATAAGCCTTACCCAATAAGCATTTTTGTGTGGTTCATTACATAAATCCTATTGTAAAGCATTAATAAAGTGAACTACAATCAAACTTAACCACCCCCGAAAAAAAGGGTCAGCTATAGTTCAGAGAGTGGCAATTTATCGTCAGGAATAAGTCAAGAAATGACCACACATCCTGTGCCTCTGCACTAGCACCCTGATGCACATAAGGCGTAAAACTCAAACTGATACATATTCTCAACCAACAGAGAGCATATAAGTCAGTATTGTGGGAATAGTTAACCGAGGATCAAAACAATGTCATTAACATTGGGTACTTCAGGAATTGATGCCGAACATCAATCAATGGATCTGATCAAAACCCTCAGCCCTAGTGCTATGGATCAGATTATGCTCTATCTGGCCTTTAGTGCCATGAGAACATCAGGGCATCGACATGGAGCATTTCTCGATGCTGCTGCTACCGCGGCAAAATGCGCTATTTATATGACTTATATAGAGCAAGGTCAAAACTTGCGGATGACGGGACATTTACATCATATTGAACCGAAACGGGTAAAAGTGATCGTCGAAGAAGTCCGTGAGGCATTGACTGAGGGTAAACTGCTCAAGATGTTAGGTTCCCAGGAACCTCGTTATCTGATTCAGTTTCCCTATGTATGGTTAGAACAATATCCCTGGGTTCGCGGACGCGCACGCATTCCTGGGGCGGGACTAACCGCGGACGAAAAACGCTATCTCGAAGCCAAGTTACCGACAAATTTACCAGACGCGCAATTAATTAACTCCTTCCAGTTTATGGAATTGATCGAGTTTCTCCATAGGCGTTCTCAAGATGAGTTACCAATGGAACGTCGGATGCCCTTAAGTGAAGCATTAGCAGAACATATCAAACGTCGCTTAATGTATTCTGGCACTGTTACTCGCATTGATTCTCCTTGGGGAATGCCCTTTTACGCGCTCACGCGTGCGTCTTATTCTCCAGCCGAACAGGAGGAACGAACTTTCATCATGGTGGAAGATACCGCACGTTACTTCCGTTTGATGAAGGAGTGGTCCGAGAAAGAGCCCAAGGTAATGCGAATTTTAGAGGAATTGGATATCCCCCCAGAAAATGTCGATCGCGCAATGGAAGAACTCGATGAGATACTCCGCGCATGGGCCGATCGCTATCATAAGCGGGGTGAACCGACAATGGTGCTTCAGATGGTCTTCGGACCCAAAGACGACTAGCCATCATTCTGAATTATCCTTCAGTTTGAAAGACTCGGTTTTTGGCAGAAACCGGGTTTTTTCTTTTGGGGTATGCTTCCATCCGCGTCATTATCGGTTCCGCTATTCCATTTTAGTTTCCCCTTCCCTCCTTGCTAAGAGGGGTATGAGCACTTTTAGGGGGAATGGGGAATTGATAATTGATAATTGATAATTGATATTGGCAATTGGTAATTAGTAATTAAAATTCTAATTAATAATTGTCAATTGTCAATTGTTAATATTCTTCCTTCTTCCTTCTTCCTTCTTCCTTCTTCCTTCTTCCTTCTTCCTTCTTCCTTCTTCCTTCTTCCCTCTTCCTTCTTCCTTCTTCCCTCTTCCTTCTTCCGCGGTATTGCGAAACTTCGTCGAAACACTAGACAATTATAGGCATTGATGGTATATTATAGTCGGGCAACGGGGCTAAACTTAATTTTTCCTTAATCACCGCCCGGTTCCAGTTCACCGCGATGAAGTTAGCCGAAAGACACATTATCAAAAGAGGACATCCTTTTTGGAAGGAGATAGATGAATTATCTTGGCATTCCAAAAACCTCTACAATTTTGCTAATTATTGCCTTCGTCAAAATTTCTTTTATGGTCATGGTTATTTATCTTATAACCGGATGGCTTCTTTACTGAAAGAAACTGAGCCATATCGAGCTTTACCAGCTAAGGTTTCCCAGCAAGTTTTGAGAGGATTAGACCGCAACTGGCACTCTTTTTTCGCCGCGTTATCGGAGTTTAAAAGTCACAGAGAAAAGTTTTTAGGTCGCCCGCAAATTCCGGGCTATAAAGACCCCAAAAAAGGTCGTAATCTTCTCGTTTATACCAGTCAAGCCCTTAGTCAAGTGGCACTCTCCAAAGGGCTGATAAAACTGTCAGGAACTTCCCTAGAATTTCCCTCTCAGGTGACGGACACAATCGCGGAAGTCAGAATTGTCCCCCAGTGCGACTGTTATGTAATTGAGGTGATTTATGAGGAATTAGTCGAAGTTTTAGAACCCAATGAATTAATAGCTAGTGTGGATTTAGGACTAGATGTTTTAATGGCTGTAACTTCCAATCAACCCGGATTTATCCCTTTGTTGATTAATGGCAGACCGTTAAAAAGTATCAATCAATTCTACAATCAAAGAAGGGCTAGTTTACAATCAAAGTTGAAAGGTAATCGTCAAAGTTCTCGGCGTTTGAGTCGTCTAACTCGATGTCGAAATCAGAAAATTAATAATTATCTACATCGTGCCAGTCGCAATTTTGTTAATCTTTTAGTTGACCATCAGATCACTACTTTGGTGATTGGGAAAAATGACGGTTGGAAACAAAAGATTCGGTTGGGAAAAGTCAACAACCAAAACTTTGTGACTATTCCTCATGCTGGCTTGATTGAGATGATTACCTATAAATGTCAGTTAGCAGGGATTAAAGTGGTTATTCAAGAGGAAAGTTATACCTCAATCGCTAATTTTTTCAACTTAGATCCCCTCCCAGTATACGGAGAAACGACAGAAAAGCCCGTGATGAGTGGAAAAAGGGCAACAAGAGCTCTGTATCGAACCCAGAGAGGATTGCTCTGTCATGCTGATGTCAATGCGAGTTACAATATCCTCAGAAAAGCATTCCCAAAGGCGTTTAATCGTTATGGGATAGAGAGTTGCGTAGTTCAACCAAGGAGAATTAATCTCTCAAAGTAAAAGTGAAGGGAGTTTCTGCAATGAAATTCAGTCTGCCTATATTTGACTATACTTTTACCAGCTATGATGGATTATTGCGCTCTAACTCGGTCCCAAAGGTGACGGGGTTGGATTTTGATTACTGACAAAAACGCGATCGCAGGAGTGCTCCCGTCTTGAAAACTCGCTCGACTTACTGGCAATTAATTCCTTTTATTATTCCTCAATGGAAAACTATTACTAAGGCTTTAGTTTGTACCATCGGATTTACAATTTTTTGGCCTCTTTTGGCTTGGTTGGCGGGTGAAATGGCTAAATATATTGGCCAAGGCAATTTAAACCAAATCGCGCATCTGGCTGGTTTTGGTGCCGTCATGTTTTTCATTCGGGGCACAATGCAATATGGCCAAGATTCTTTTATGGCCCAAGGTGCTTTAACCGTGGCTTGCGATCTGAGAAAAAAGGTTTTTGCCCATTTACAAACACTCAGTTTAGGATATTTTGAAACTGCTAAAACTGGCGATTTATCCTATCGTCTGACAGAAGATGTTGACCGAGTTGGCGAAGTTATTAATAAATTATTTCATCAATTTATCCCTTGTATTTTACAGTTAATTGTTGTCCTGGGATATATGATTATTCTCAATTGGCAATTGACTTTAGCCGCGTTAATCCTTGCCCCTTTAATGGTATTATTAATTACTTGGTTTGGTAATCTTCTCCTCCATTACTCTCACCGAAGTCAAAATCGTATCTCCAATTTAGCATCTTTATTAACGGAAGTTTTTAGCGGGATTCGTTTAATTAAGGCTTTTGTCGCGGAAGAATATGAAATAGAAAAATTTGCCCAGGAAGCCGAACAAAATCAATTAGCAAAATATCGGGCTGAACAAATTAAAGCCGCGCAATTTGTGATCGTGGGTTTTTTGGAAGCGATGTGTGTCATTCTCCTCTTTTTTATGGGCGGTTGGCAAATTGCACAAGGGAATTTAACGGGAAGTGGTTTTATTAGTTATGTCGCCGCGGTAGCTTTGTTAATTGATCCGATTACTATTACTACCAGTAATTATAATGATTTTAAACAGGGAGAAGCCTCTTGTGATCGCCTTTTTGAATTATTCGCGATTAAGGCGACGGTGGTAGATAAACTGAACGCGATCGCGCTTCCCCATGTCACGGGTAAAGTGGAATATCGTCATGTTAATTTTTCCTATAACACCGAGAAACCTGTTTTAATCGACTTAAATTTAGTGGTTTCTCCTGGGGAAATGATCGCGTTAGTGGGGGCATCTGGGGCAGGAAAAACCACTTTAGTCAATTTATTACCCAGATTTTATCAACCTCAATCAGGAGAGATTTTGATTGATGGGATTAATATTGAAGATGTCACTTTCAAAAGTTTAAGACGTCAAATTGGCCTAGTTCCCCAAGAAACTATTTTGTTTTCGGGTACTATAGCAGAAAATATCGCGTTTGGTCAAGTTTCTTATGATAAAAAGGAAGTACAAAAGGCCGCGGAGATTGCTAACGCCCATCAGTTTATTATGCAATTTTCCCAAGGTTATGATACTTGGGTAGGCGAAAGGGGTGTTAATTTATCCGGGGGACAAAAACAACGGATCGCGATCGCGCGCGCTGTGTTATTAAATCCCCGTATTCTGATTTTAGATGAAGCCACATCCGCCTTAGACTCCGAATCAGAGACTTTAGTCCAAGAAGCCTTAGAACGATTAATGCGCGATCGGACTGTTTTTATTATAGCACATCGTTTGGGAACTGTACGTCGTGCCGATCGAATTTTAGTTGTAGAAAAGGGCAAAATTGTTGAGTCGGGGACTCATAGTCAATTGTTAGAAAAGGGTGATCGTTATGCCCGTTTTTACGCCCAACAATTCAGCGAATAGCCCCGATAATTGTTGTAGGGGAGAAGCCTTCGGGCGATCACTTCTGACTCCGATGAAAAATTGATTACCCGAAGGCTTCGCCCTTCTTTATATAACCACATTTATATAAACACAAAGACACAAAGACACAAAGACACAAAGGAAATAAAATGTCAATTCTGCGAGTTTGTCAGGTATCTTTCACCCCTATTCAGATTAGAGTTGGAAGATATAAGACTACCCATTTAGATTAGGAAAATTGTGGTACGAGAGTGTAGAGTTTATCCTGTGCAGCCTTTCAGGAATGTCCTAATTTGTTTGCGTAATGCTATATTATAGAGTATTATGATTAAAGAGCGAAGCTCCCCAGGGCGAAGCCTTCGGTAAATAGCCTTACTGCCTTAGTCAAAACCTATCGCCCAAGGGCGAAGCCTTCGGGAAATAATCTTACTGATCTTAGTCAGAATATATCGCCCGAATGCTTCGCCCCTACAATGATATATAGTAATTCCTAATAAGAATGAAACAGGTAGGTTGGGTTGAACGGTAGTGAAACCCAACTTTTATGACTGATGGGAAGTTCCCACTTTAATGGGAATTACTATATTATCATATTATCATTAAATACAATACAAAATCCTATTATGCCTTATTTAAGTTCTCCCCAAGATATTGTTAGCATTATTACCAAATTATCCCAAGCCAAAACCCTTTGGATGGATACAGAAACCGCAGACTATACCAGCAATCACCCTCGTTTATCCTTGATTCAAGTATCCGCAGATTCCCAAGATAAAACCGGAGAGTTTACTTATATTCTCGATGTCTTAGAGCAACCAGAATTAGTGGCTCTGTTTATTGATACAATCATGGAAAATACCGCCATTGAGAAAATATTTCATAATGCCAGTTATGATATAAAATTCTTAGGAAAAGAAAAAGCGATTAACGTCACTTGTACTTGGCAAATGGCAAAACAAGTTCCTTATTATATTTTACCATTACCGAATCATAAATTAAAAACATTAACCGAACAATTATGTCATATTGCCCATGTAGATAAAGAGGAGCAAGGGGGAGACTGGGGCCAACGTCCTTTAACTTCCAAACAGTTAGAATATGCCAAATTAGATATCGTTTATCTTGTTCAAGTTTACCACAAATTATCAGAAATATTAAACTATTGTCAACCCGATCCTGGGACAGATAATTTACTGGATATTGGCACACAATATCAAGATATTGAAACAGAATGGAAGTCTCTTGATCAGGAAATTACCGAATTAAAAGAACGTATTAAAGCCGCGATGCGAGCCCAAGATATCTTAGAATTTTCCTCCTTTAAAGTATCGAGTTTCCCTCGCATTACTCGCCAAGTGAATTTGAGCGCGATCTCCGATATTCTCTACCGGGAAGCCGTGGAGTTAAATTTTCCTATTACCCTGACAAAGGAATTACAAGCCAAATTAGATAAAATCATGGAAGATCCCGCGTTAGAAATTGAAACCAGTGAGATTTGGCGGTTAACCACTTTAGGCAAGAAACAACGAGCTTCGACGAAAAAAGAAGTTTATGATCCGACAAAAGAAGATTTACACGCGTTGACTCAACGATATCAAGAGATTTGCCCTGAGTGGAAATTGTTAGACTCAGAAATTACCCATCTCAAAGCCCGGGCTAAAAATGCAATGTTAGTGCAAACTATCGATCAAACTCCTCATTTTAAACTCTCTAATACCACAACCTTTAAGGTAAATATTGTTAATTTAGTCAACAGGATAGGGGCTTGGGGGATAGACTTAGATTTTCCTGTCACTCTTACCAAAGAAATGCAGCAACAGTTAGAGCCTATTATTAATGAATTGGAGATCAAAGAAGAAGAAAGTTTAATTTGGCGGTTAACCACGAAAAATTCAGATAATGAATATGAGGAAATTTATTTTTAAGCGGTAGTGATAGCTCTGTAGTGAAGTGCATTTAAGTATGAGTAAGTTGAGCATGATAATGGTGGAGAAAAGACAAAATAAGTCCACTATGATTTTCTAGCTTCTTAGAAAATGAGAGAGTTGTCCGCACTAATCGAGAATTCCTTTAACGGAAGGTATTATTTAATCTTTCAACATCCTTGGTTTAACCACTATCTTTCCCATTAATTCCTGCTAATTGGGAAGAAGTACCACATTTAACGATTGCTCATCCCATATATCACTATTTTCAAAATACATAGAAGAAGAAATGATTGGGAAAAAAACAGTTACCATCGCACCGTCAGATGACGGAATCGAGTCGATCGCGTGAATTTACAATTCCTTTTCCCAGTGGTAATATTAGAGCTAAAACAGAGCCCTTATCGTTGCACAACATCTGTGTTTATCTGCGTTTATCTGCGGTTAAATTAATTTTCGAGACAGGATAATAAACAGAGTTTTGTTATCATAAACTCTGTTTATTATATCCATAAACAAATGTAATGTTCAACCCTACCTACTGAATTGACTCTTAAGATAACTGCACAATCATCTGATTATCTAAAAGTTTTTGATTCGTCAGTAAATCTTCCACCGTAATACGAAGAAACCGCTGATCATCTACTTGAAAAAAAACCTTAACCCGATCGCGCCCCGGATATCCTGGTGGAGTAAGAGTCGCGATACTACGAGCCCCATCGCGATCGTTTAAAGCTTGTACAATCGTCTTACCAGAAATCTGACGAGTCACCAGACGATCGCCATCAAAATAAACCTCAGTCCCCCCAGTCGATTCTGCCCCTAATTCCCCAATAATTAACTCAATAGAAGGCTGATTTTCCAGAGAAGCACCCAATACTAATTCTACAGGTTCCGTCATTGGATAAGACTGCCCTGATTTAATTAAAGGATGCCAACTATGACAATTATCACGACGATTCCAATAGCGAATCCCATAACTATGATAGAGAAAATCCTTAACCTCAATCCCCTGCGCTAATTGTAAAGCACCCTGCGCGATCGCCTCAAAGGGTTTCTCACAACGAATTTTAGAAGCATCAAAATATTGTCTTACCCAACTTTGCACCGCGGGAATTTGAACACTCCCCCCCACCAATAAAACCGCGTCAATATCTTCTACATCAATACCTTGACGGCGGCCTTGTTGTAAAACTTGACGCATTAACTCATCTAAATTATCAAAAAATTGATGTTCCTTGAGGATAGATTCAAAATCATCTCTTGTCAAATCTAACTCATAACTCTCCAAAGATTCATCATTAAAATAAACCTCATTCGCCTTAGATTGCAGAGATAACTCAATTTTGAGACGTTCAACTAAACGAGTCGTTAAAGGAGATTTAGGTAAACAAAGACTCCGGGCAAAATAATCAACTAACCAGTTATCAATATCAGAACCCCCCAAATTTTGTCCAGCCTTAGCCAAAACCCGTGCCACTTTAGCCTTTTGTCCAGAACTTTCCGAGAGTAACTTTTCCCCCCATTTTAGAATAAAACCCAAGGGTTTTTTACTAGCAGAAATATCCAAACGCACCAAAGATAAATCGAGAGTACCACCGCCAAAATCAACCACTAATAAAACTTCCCGATCCCCCAACCCATAACCCAACGCGGCGGCCGTTGGCTCATCTAACATTCGTATTTGTTCAACTTGTAAGGATTCAGAGACTTTACCTAACCACAGACGGTAAGCTTCAAAACTATCAACCGGAACCGTAAAAACTAAAGAATCAACAGTCAGGGGTAAAGCACGAATCCCATTAATAACTTCTGTTAAAAACCATTGACCAACCTGTTCAAATGTGATAATATTACCATCTAATTCTGGTAAAAAACCCTGAATAGGAGTGCCAATACCCCGTTTAAAATTGCGGAAAAAACGCGTATTAGTGTTTAAATCAAGACCTTTATCTCGCACTTGTTGACCCAGTGAAATAGTCCCCTGATTCCCGTTTTCCACATAAACTAAACTAGGAATAAGAGGCGGGTTTTGTCCAGAAATCACCGATAAAGTCGGTAATTTTAGCGTTTCTGGTTGTTGCGTGGCTTGATTCCAACGCGCAATAACCGTGTTGCTAGTTCCAAAATCAATCGCGATCGCCATTTAACTTGTACTCGTTATGCAGCAACTAGGGACAAGCCCATAGTAGATTATTAAGCAACCTCGATGCAAACCCCCAAAGGTTAAACCACAAAAGAATCGCGATGCTCCTCACCCATCTTTCACCATAATCTCTGATCCACTAATAGACATCTCCAAAAACCATTGTAGGGTAGGCATCTTGCCTGCCTTTTACCTTATTTTTAGGATATGTCTAATAGCAATACCGACCATCACGATTCGGTTTTGGTTGTTCTTGAGAGACTCGCATTGCACCTATGATGGTAGAGACAACAACACATCGTTTCTTTTTACCCAGATCAGGATGAGTAAGAGTAAGACGGCCTAAAGCTTCCAGGGAAGTCTGTCCACATTCATCATCTCGATTATATACCGGACAACCTTGATAATTAAAGATCACTCGATGGACACTACCTGACATCTTTTCACGATTAGTATCAGGATCGACCTTCAGTAAATTTGTTTCAATTTTGTTTTTATCATTAGGCAGATTATCGATCCGCACCTTTCCCTCAAAACTATTCCATTCCTTGGGGGATACTTTGCTTGGTGGAATATCGGCCCGATGAACAGCCCATTGAAGTCTATCACCTTGTTGTCTAAAACTGGCTTGCCATGACATTTTATCCCGTTTGGCATTACTTAAAGCCTTTTGTTTTGCCCAATACGCTCGATCTGTAGCCGCACGCAGCTCATAATGGTAAATAAATGATAACCAGCTAGGAACCGCGATCGCACTGAGAATACCCATCATAAACAAAACCGTCACAAGTTCAGTCAAAGTAAATCCAGACTGAGATCCCAAAATACCATCCTTAAGAGCAAGTCTCATAAACAAGTACCCCTAAATCTTCCGAGACAACTACGAAAAGACTTTTTCAGCAAGGATATCAGAAGCCATTGCCCAAAGCCAGAAAATTCTTAATCAAATATCCGAAGTCAATGATTAAAAATATTAATCTGTCAAAATCAAAAAGCAAAAATGAAAAAGCAAAGGCTCCTCTCTATATAACAAGAAAGAAGCTTTTACTGAAATATTAACCGGGCATCGAGCTATTTTCCCAGGCAGTGACCCGCCAAGTATCTTCGCCGCATCTGCGTTTAACAGCCGAGTTCGGGATGGGATCGGAGTGGTTCCACAGAGCCATTGACACCCGGAAAGCTTGATAAACTTTTCGGTGATTGTTGAGGATTTAGCGGTTTAGCGGTTCGCTTGTTTTTTTATCACCATTTACTATGGTACTCCCTTTCTCTGGGAATGTCAACCCCTTTTTCCAAAGATTTTTTTGATCCTCTGATCTGGCTTAGTGAGGGGGTTTGGCGGATCAAACGGGTCAAAGAAACCGGGTTTGTGTATCAAGTTTAGTTTTCCCACCCTAGATTTTGATGAGAAACCGGGTTTCTGAGGATATTAAAATACGAAACTCCTTGCTATGCGATCGCGTTGAAACTCTCCGCAGTAACTAAGTTAGATGAAACGCCATTGAGGGTAACGAGAACTTCCTGGCCAAAGGAAATTAGCGTTCCGGCCTGACCTTGGGAAATCGAAAGTTGCGCGAAAGTTAAACCTTTTCTCAATCCCAAGAAATCAACCCCATTCTCAAAGTCAGTCACCACATCGCCACCGCCACCAGAGCGCAAGACAAAAGTATCGCGACCGGAACCACCCGTTAAGGTGTCGCGGCCTAAATCCCCGAAAAGGATATCGTTGCCATCGCCGCCATTGAGAACGTCGTTGCCTTGGCCCCCGAACAGGGTATCGTCACCACCTAGTCCAGAAATATTATCGTTGTTGCGATTGCCATTGATGATATCAGCATCAGCCGAACCCGTTATGACATCGTTACCATCGAGCGATCGCAAACCACCCAGTCGTCCCGCCAGCAATCCCGACCCCACTGTAAAAACATTATCGGCATTATTCAAGTTAAAGAACTCCGAGGCTAGAGCCGTATCGCGGCGAACTGTTAGGTTTTGAATGCGGTTATCTTGGGCGGCTGGCACATCCGCCTCGTTGAACGAGCCGATCGCCGTCAGATAATCCGCCACCGCCTTTTGCTCCCGACCTGGGGTAGTAAAAGCCGAATCCGAGCCTGCTGCTGCAAGGCTGACGGGGTTAGAGGTCGCGGCAAAGTCTGGGAAAGGATAGCCATCGCCTCCCTCTGCCAGAAACTTCAGAGTCACGGTGCGGAAGGTTCGGTTCGGGTCGCCGACTAACTGACCATTTTCCACCACAATATCAGTAACGCTGCCCGATTCGTCTCGCACGGAGAGAGAACGCAGACGCTGTCCCACGGGCAAAGCGGGATCGAAGCTAAACGCCATCCCCCCAACTTGTGGAAACTGACCCGGAGTTACCCCGGCAGCTGTTTTCGCCAAGCCATGCTCGATTACTTGTTGCAGTTGCGATGCCGTTAGGGTCAGCATAGTTAACTCGTTATTGAATCGCATAACGTTTTCAATATCGAGTTGGGAAACTTGTCCCGCTTCCTTCCCGGCAAGGGAATTAGCGGGTGGTGGAGTTTTTTCGCCCTCGCTACTGATGGCTCCGATGTTGTAGCGGATACTCCCCCCATTTTTAATTGAGATCGCCACACTAGGATCGACTTGACGAGCCGCAAACAAATTAGCATCCGCGCCAAGATTACCCAGATTGGTTTCTTGGGTGCGGACATCGCTGGTGTCGCCATTGAGAAATACCTCGCTGCGGCCAAAGATATTCCCGTCTTTTGGGGCAATTACCTTTTTGGCAAAATTTATGCCTGGTAACAATAGAGGGTGCGAGTCGGCGTTACCTGTTTCGGTAACTCCAAGAACGTCCGTAGCAAAAGCTCCACTAATATTGGGGTCAATGCTTGAGGGAATCAGAACCCCGTTATCGTCGAAGTCGGCGACCAAGCGCCCCACATACTTATAGTTGCCCTTAGTATTAACAATGGCAACGGGTTGCCCGGTGGCGGAGGTTTTGAGGATGGGGTAGAGACCTCCAGAGGTATCTCCAACTCGCAGGCGATCAGTCGCATCCGCTAAGATATCGCCAGAGCCCCCCGCCACAATCACATCCACATCCCGCAGGCGAGAGGCAAGTTCCTGGTCAATATTCAGGTCTCTCGTATGGGATAACAGAACAATTTTGTTAATCCCTTGGGCGGTGAGGGCATCAATTGAGGGTTGAATGGTGGCCGCCAGAGCCTCGAAATTGTTCGGGTCGGAGGGAGATATACCCACATTGCCAGGAGACGAGAGGCTACCTAACAGAGGAGTTGTAGCTCCGACAATCCCGATGGGTTGCCCTTGCACGTCAATCACCGTGCTTTTGGCAATGCTGTTGGGTTTGGGGGGCTGTCCGTCAGGAACGACAAATTTTGCTAAATTGCTATCGGTGCTGAAGTCGAGGTTAGCACTCAGGAAGGGAAATGTGACACCGGGAAAGGTATAGGCTCCTGCTACAGTAGGATCTGCGGGAATCAAAGAGGCGAGGATACCCGTACCGAGGTCAAATTCGTGGCTGCCGAAGGTAGCCGCGTCAAAGAACATGGCATTGGCAAATGCAATATCGCCACGTCCTGCACCTTCTTTACTTATGATTGCGCGGAAGCCCGGATCGCTACTGGCGAAAAAAAACGGGCCAGGAATGTATAAATTTCCTGAAGCTAGGGTTAGGGTTTGTTCAGGAAATTGAGAACGTAGGGCGTTGATGACGCGGGAGAAGCGGGGGGCATCATCTAGTGCTTCAACGCCGGCCTCTTGATCTGATGTGTGCAGGATTTGGAGAGTGAAAGTCATTATTTAATTTAAACTAGCAGTAATAGGTTGACATTCACCATACCAGATTCCATCTTGAGGTTTAGTTAAAATACAAAAACCTCCTTCCGATTTATCACTGGAAGAAGGTTTTTGTTTGATATTAACCGGGCATCGAGCTATTTTCCCAGGCAGTGACCCGCCAAGTATCTTCGCCGCATCTGCGTTTAACAGCCGAGTTCGGGATGGGATCGGAGTGGTTCCACAAAGCCATTGACACCCGGAAA
>Ga0209812_10000056_pt1 | contig 100678 bp, 74 predicted proteins | sample JI71714BDNA_FD_187502 | JGI IMG/M metagenome (GOLD analysis project Ga0209812, IMG submission 187502) | Wastewater effluent complex algal communities from Wisconsin, to seasonally profile nutrient transformation and Carbon sequestration -... | ecosystem: Engineered > WWTP > Effluent > Algae... | reverse complement strand
CCGCAATGGATGGTTTTGAGGTGAGGAAGATGGAGAACTGTGTGGGCCGTGCCGATATCGTCATCACCACCACGGGCAACTGCGACATCATTCGCGCAGAGCACTTCGAGGCGATGAAGGACAAGGCCATCGTTTGCAACATCGGCCACTTCGACAACGAGATCGATATGGCCTGGTTGAACAAGACACATGGCAAGAGCAAGGTGGAGATCAAGCCTCAAGTGGACAAGTACACCATCAGCGGGAAGGACGTGATCATCCTGGCCGAAGGCCGCTTGGTGAACTTGGGTTGTGCGACCGGCCACCCCAGCTTCGTGATGAGCAACAGCTTCACGAACCAGACCCTGGCTCAGCTCGAACTGTGGCAGAACAGCGACAAGTACGAGAACAAGGTGTACGTGCTGCCCAAGCACCTCGATGAGATGGTGGCCCGCCTGCACCTCGCCAAGATCGGTGTGGAGCTGGAAGAGCTGAACGACAAGCAAGCCAAGTACATCGGTGTGGCTAAGAGCGGCCCCTACAAGGGCGACGCTTACCGTTACTAAGCACGATGAACCGAACGAAAAGGCCCGCTGGAAGCGGGCCTTTTCATGTTTGACGGTCGCCTGTCAGTTGTAGATCCTCAGGGTGGTGCCGTTAAAGGAGGTGTTGTACCGCTGCAGGTTCAAGGCTGCGGGGCCTTCGATCACCGTGCCATCCACGATGCTGAAGGCCGAATGGCAGCATGCCGTATCGCGTGCGATGATCTCGGTGTCGTCCACGAAAACCCTGCAGAATTCAGCCGGCTGATACGGGCAGTGCCTGTCCATCACCACGAACTGATCGTTGGATGCCCGGTAGACGATCAGCCCTTGTGAGCCACCCGAGAGATAGACCCAGCCACCTGGCACGGCCACATCCGCATAGGCAGGATTGTTCACATTGATGCTGATATCCATGGGTGTCAGGGGCACTCCGCCCCGCTCTTCCTTCCGGCACCCCGCACCTACCATGGCGATGGCTAGGAACAACAAGGCGGCATGGGAATAGGCTCTTCGTGTCATGGTAGCTGGTACGAAAATAGTCCGCTGACGGGGTAACGGGGAAATGCAGCGGTCATTGCTGTATCCTTGTACCATGCGCAAGTGGTGGGCGGTCATCCTACTCGTCATCCTTGGAGCCGTTGCATCTCCGCAGGTGGTGAACGGGCAGGACGGCATCTCCAAGAAGAAGCAGGAGAAGATCCAGGCGAAGAAGGCCAAGCACGAAAAGAAGGAGAAGGCCAAGCAAGAGCGGTATGATCGCCGGAGGCACCTGTCATTGCAGGACAAGGCGACCCGAAAGCGCTTACGCCGGCATACCAAGCGTGCCGACCGAAGAGGAAGTGGTGCCCATAGGGATGGCTTCTTCCAGCGCACCTTTGGCTGGTGACCTCTTTTCGCGATCCGCTCCACTTCGACCTTTGCTCGTTCCGGGTTACCCTTCCAGGAATGATCGCGGATATATTTCGGACATGTTAAGCGCCACCGCCACCGCGCAACGGCCCCGGATCCTGAAGTCCGGATCATCCGTGTGCGAAAACCCGCTCGGGACGCCGATCAAAGCGGGGATGTCGGAAGGTGGAACTTTCTATATTAGCGCCCCCTCGTTGCCCTGTTACGCAGAACGCAAAACCTACCGTTGATGTTGAGAAGAATATTCTCCACAGCCGCCCTTGCCTTATCCACCTCGCTGGCGTTGTTCGCTCAGACGGGTTCCGGCAGTCTAAAGGGTACCATCAAGGACAAGAAGTCCAACGAACCGTTGCCGTTCGTGAACGTTGTGGTCGAACGCAACGGCACACAGGTATCCGGTGGCGCCACGGACTTCGATGGCGGTTACTTCATCAAACCACTGGACCCTGGTAATTACGACATCGTTGTTAGCTACGTGGGTTATCAGCCCTACAAGCAGACCGGTGTCGTGATCACCAACGGGAAGATCACCTTCTTGGACATCGGACTGAACCAGGGTGTGGAACTGAAGGAGTTCGAGGTGGTCCAATACGTAGTTCCACTGATCGATAAGGACGGTGGTGCTTCCGGTGGAACGGTCACGCGCGACCAGATCGCTAAAATGCCGGGTCGTTCAGCCAACTCCATTGCCACCACGGTAGCTGGTGCCAGCGATGCGGGTACAGGTGGTGGCGTCAGCATCCGCGGCTCACGCACGGAGAACACCTACTACTATATCGATGGTGTGAAGGTGCCAGCTGGTGCTGGTACGGGTCTTCCCAAAAGCGCCATTGAAGAGGTTCAGGTGATCACCGGTGGTGTGCCGGCCAACTTCGGTGACGTGACCGGTGGTCTGATCAACATCACCACCCGTGGTCCCAGCCGGAGTTTCTTCGGAGGTTTCGATTACCTCACTTCCGGCTATAAAGTGGGTAGTGATATCACCGACATCGTGGGTCTCGATAAATATGCCTTCAACCAGTTGGAGGCCAGCTTGAGCGGCCCCATCCTCTTCAAGAAGGATAGCCTCGGCAACAAGACCAAACCACTGATCGGTTTCTTCATCTCCGGCCAATACACCAACGTGGTGGATGGGTCACCTTCTTACCTCGGTGATATTCGCGTTCGGCGCGACGTGAAAGAAGACCTTTTGGCGAACCCCGCCCAGTTGCGCTCCAATGGAGGCAATGATGTCATCCTCGCTTATACCAGTGAATTCCTGCGCAAGTCCGACATCGAGACCTTGAAGACCCGCCAGAATGCCGGCGAGATCACTTACCTGGCCTCTGGAAAGATCGACATCACCACCACGCCAACGATCAACTTGACCCTCGGTGGTACGGTCGACTATTCCAACCGCCAAAGCTGGAACCGCGCCAATTCATTGATGAACGCGGAGAACAACATCCGGATCAAGGAGAACACCTGGCGGGGTTTCGTGAAATTCACGCAACGTTTCGTGAATCGCACTTCAGCGGAGGAAAAACGCAGCACCATACAGAACGCTTTTTACACGCTGCAGTTGGATTATTCCCGCTACGAGAACAATGTTGAGGATTTCGTCCACGCGGATAGGTTCTTCGACTATGGATACGTTGGGAAATTCGTGACCCTTAATGCGCCGCAGTTCGAACTCCAAGCGGATCAGCCCGGTCAATGGTCTCAAGTGGGTTTGCAGGATACCCTTGTGGTGTTCACTCCTGGTACTCAGAATCCGGAATTGGCAGCAGTGAACACGTATTATTTCAATGCGTTACCGCAAGAGCAGTTCCCGCAATCCCTGCTGATCGGCATCCCTGATGCCTCCTACATCGGGTATTACAGGAACCTGGTCGAGACCCAGACAAGAGGAGCACTTTGGAATGGTCAACGCCCACGTGTCGTTTATGATATGTGGAATAGTCCTGGGTTCATCGATGATCCGAATGGAGCGGTTTTCCGCAAGCGATTGAATGATCAGATCAGGTTCTCCGCCTATGGCAGCGCGGACATCGGCGACCACGCGGTATCCGTCGGGGTTGAGTATGAACAACTTGCCCAGCGCAGATATGACCTAGCGCCGGTGGGTCTTTGGACCCGCGGCAGAGGCTTGGTGAACTCGCACATCGTGTGGGTGGATACGGTCTCCGTTGGTACGGTGAATCTGCCCGGAAGTACGTTGCCCTTCTCCTTGAGCGACCGTTCCGCTAGCGGTACACAAACTGCATTCGACCGCAATTTACGTACCTCGCTCGGCCTAGATCCGGACGGCATTGATCTGATCGACCTCGATGCATTGGATCCAGGTCAACTTTCCTTGGATATGTTCTCTCCCGATGAACTTATCCAGGCTGGGAACAGTCTAGTGTCATACGTAGGGTTCGATCACTTGGGAAATAAGCTGACGAACAAGCCGAGCTTCTCGGATTTCTTCACCGGCCGCAATGACCAAGGTCAGAACACGCGATTGCAAGCACCCTTCGAGCCCATCTACATGGCGGGTTATGTGATGGACAAATTCACGTTCGATGACATCATTTTCAACGTGGGCGTTCGCGTTGATCGTTATGATGCGAACCAAAGTGTGCTGAAGGACAAATATCTCTTCCAAGAAGCCTACACGGCAGGCTCGACCGTTCCTAGTAGCGCGATCCAGAACGCACTGGCTGATCGGCCGTCGAACATCGGCGATGACTATGTGGTTTACGTGGATAATGTGGCGGATCCTTCAAGGATCAACGGCTATCGCAATGGTGACACTTGGTACAACGCACAGGGGGTAGAACTATCCGATGGTAACGCGGTGGCCGAAGGTGGTACGGTCCGTCCATATTTGGTGGAAGGGAACCTCGAGGATGAGATCGACGGCTCGGATATGCGGCAGAACGGTTTCAGGGATTATACTCCAGCCATCAACGTGATGCCGCGTGTGGCCTTCTCGTTCCCGATCAGCGACGAGGCCGTGTTCTTTGCTCACTACGATGTATTGACCCAGCGCCCCAACGCTGTCCAGAGCCGCTTGGACCTGGTTACCATGAGCTACTTGGGATTGACCGGTGATATCGTGAACAATCCGGATCTACAACCAACGAAGACGATCGATTACGAATTGGGCTTCCAGCAAGTCCTGTCCAAGTCGTCCTCATTGAAGATCGCGGCATATTACCGCGAGCTTCGTGATCAGGTCCAGATCAGGAACATCGTGAATGCGTACCCGCGTACTTACCGGACTTACGATAACTTCGATTTCGGTACGGTCAAGGGCTTCACGGCCACCTTCGACCTACGCCAGACAGGCAACGTTTGGATGCGCGCATCATACACGTTGCAGTTCGCGGATGGTACAGGTTCAGGTCCGAATACTGGCATCAACCTGATCAACAGTGGACAGCCCAACTTGAGGAACATCGCTCCACTTGACTTCGACCAACGTCACAGGTTCCAGACAACTTTCGACTTCCGATATGGTGGTGGTAAGGATTACAACGGACCCATGCTCTTCGGTAAACCGATACTGAGCCGTACGGGGGTCAACCTTGTGAGCATTCTCGGTAGCGGCACTCCATACAGCCGGAGCAGCTTGGTATACAATGAAGGTGCGGGTACAGGAAGTCGCGCATTGGAAGGAACGTTGAACGGATCTCGACTACCATGGCAGTTCACGACCGATATGCAGATCGATCGGGACATCCCGCTTTCCTTCGGAGGCAAGGATGGTGAAAAGGCCAAAAGTGCGGATCTGAACATCTATCTGCTCATCACCAACGTGTTGAACACGCAGAACGTGGTTAACGCCTATCGATACACTGGATCACCGGATAACGATGGATACTTGGCTTCCGCCCAGACCCAGCAGATCATTGCGGGCCAGACGGATCCTCAGTCTTACCGCGATCTGTACGAGTTGCGCGTGAACAATCCGTTCAACTATGGTGCGCCACGTACGATCCGCTTGGGTGTACGGTTCAATTTCTGACCTGAATCGGAGAAAACGAAAGATCATGAAAGCCAACACGAGAACAACGCTGACCAGGGCTATGCTGTCCGGTCTTCTTGTGGCAACGGTGTTGCCGATGTTCGGTCGCAATCCGGATAGACCGGCCGGTACCAACGGAATGGCACAGATGCGTCCCAAAGCCGCGGCTTGCGTTCCGGCCTCGGACCGCACGGAACTTGCCTACAATAACGTTCGGGCCATCATTGAGAATGGTGGTAACATGTGGCAGCGCCGGGGTGGCAATTCCCAATCAGGCTACGAGGTGCCAAAGAGCACCTTGCCCGATGCACCCTTTTCGGGGGCCAGCGCGATCTTTGCCGGTGGCCTTTGGATGGGCGGTGTTTCGTCCGATAATCAACTGAAGCTCGCCGCAGTCCTGTTCCGGACCGAGGGTAACGACTTCTGGCCTGGTCCGCTGAACAATACGAATGCCTCTGTGGAAGCGGAGACTTGCTTGGAGTACGACCGTTTCTGGATCACTGAGCGTTCACAGGTCGAGACGTTCATCCAATGGTATCAATGTTCTCTGGATCCTGAGAACTGCGACCTGAACGAGCTGTTCCCGGATGGCTATTCTATACCGAGTGCGTTCAATGATTGGCCTGCTGAAGGGAACGTGGATAAGGGACAGGACCTCTATCTCGCCCCCTTCGTGGATGCGAACGGTGATGGCACCTACGACCCGAGTTCGGGCGACTATCCCGATTACGGATTGGATGAAACGGTTGAAGAGTGTAAGACACGCCAGCGTGAGGATCCCGTGAACTTGTTCGGTGATTACAACATCTTCTGGATCTTCAATGATAAGGGGGATGTGCATACTGAGTCGTTCGGTGGTGAGGCCATAGGTCTGGAGGTGCGTGCGCAAGCATTCGCGTTCAGTTCGAACAACGAAGTGAACAACATGACCTTCTACAATTTCACGGTCATCAACCAAGGGGAGCAGACCCTGAACGAGACTTACTTCGGCCACTTCATCGATCCTGATCTTGGATGCGCCAACGACGATTTCGTCGGCTGTGATGTGCAGCGTGGATTCGGATTCGCTTATAACTGGGATGAGAACGATGAGGATTGCAATGGTGCAAAGGGTTACGGAGTTCAGCCACCCGCGGTGGGGGTCGATTTCTTCGAGGGACCATATCAAGACTCCGATGGCTTGGACAATCCTGGTCCTGCGACGAACTTGGAGTTCCTGGATTGTGATTCTGCCCAGCAGTACGATGGCATTCCGTACAAAGGCCTCGGGATAGGGTACGGTGATGGTTTCGCTGATAACGAGCGCTTCGGTATGCGTGCTTTCTTGTTCTGGAACCGCGATGGAGCTTTCGCTGTGACCGATCCGAGCCAGCAGGGTCACTTCTACAATTATTTGAAGTCCATTTGGAAGACCAACGTGAACATGACGTATGGTGGAAGTGGATACGACGAGAGTGCGGGTGCCATTCAAACCAGGTATATGTTCCCATGGAACAGTGACCCGGTCGGTTGGGGAACGAACTGCGTACCACAACCTGATTGGCGTGAATCCGCGCAGCAACCTATCGACCGTCGTTTCGTGCAAAGTGCAGGGCCATTCACACTGGAGCCCGGGGCCTATAACAACATCACCCTCGGTGTTGCTTGGGCTCGAGCTCAGACCGGTGGAGCCGTGGCTAGTGTTGGTGCATTGCGCACAGCCGACGACAAGGCCCAATCTTTGTTCGACAACTGTTTCAAGATCTTGGATGGACCTGATGCTCCGGACCTGGAGATCGTTGAACTCGATCGTGAGCTCATCATCTTCCTGACGAATCCTGAAGGTAGCAACAACAATCAGCAACAACCCATCGACTTGCCGCCATTGAGCTACACGGAGCTCGACCCGATCATCCCGGAAAGCAAGACGACCGAGACCATCACCTCGAACCTGGAGCAAGTCTACTTCTATGCTGAGAATGGGGTCATTGTTGATTCACTTGACCTGGTGCTTCCGTTGGACTCTGGCTTCCTGAACTACGACACCGTCATCACGACGGTCGCGTACGACCGGTCGTACCGCTTCCAAGGGTACAAACTGTACCAGTTGAAGAATGCGGACGTTAGCGTTGCGGACTTGGACAATGTCGACCTCGCGCGATTGGTCTACCAAGGAGACATCGAGGACAACATCGCTCAGATCATCAACTATCCGTTCAACGAGATATTGGGGTCGCCTGTACCGACCGAAATGGTCAATGGTGCCAACGCGGGTGTGGCCAGTTCCATTAGAGTGACCGAGGATAAGTTCGCACAAGGCGACCCACGGTTGGTGAATTTCAAATCGTACTACTACATGGCGATCGCCTACGGTTACAATAACTACGAACCGTATGATATCGTCAGTCGTTCTGGACAGGCATTCCCTTACGTAGCAAGTCGGAAAGCGGCTTTCGGCTCCATTCGCCGCTATGTAGGTATTCCGCATCGTCCCGATCCGTCGTCCGGTGGCACCATCCTCAACGCGGATTATGGAGATACATTCGAGATCACACGGTTGGAGGGGCAGGGCAATGGTGGCCTTGTAACCTCGATAAAGCGGAATGACCTGCGCGAGATCGCAGAAGCTACCGGATGGCGACAACAGGAGTTCACCTACGAGCGTGGTGCAGGTCCTGTCGCTGTGAAGGTCATCGACCCTCTGAAAGTTCCACTTGGGGAGTTCGAGATCTGGATGAAGGATGATACCATCACTCCTGGCAACCTTAATGATGCGAACTGGTTCATAATCAATACTTCCACCGGCGACACGGTGAACAGTGAGCGGATCATTGATGTCGCTTACGAACAGGTGATACCTGAGTGGGGGATTAGCGTGTCCATACAACAAGCGTACTACAGCGGAGACCTGGCCGATCCAGTTGGTATTGGCAGTTTGGAGTTCGCTGATGCTTCACGCGCCTGGTTGACCGGCATCCCCGATGGCGAAGCGGATCAACCGACCAACTGGATACGATCGGGGGTCTACAGTAGCCCAGAATCGCCGCTTTACGCTGATCGAGCCTCAGTGGATCCGAACGAAGAATGGGAGAACTTCTTGGGCGGTACGTGGGCACCGTGGAGTTTGATCGGGCAGGCTCCCTATCAAGGGGGACTGACATCCGAATCCACCACGAATCCGGATTTCCCGCATCCATCGATGACGTTCGCCTTATTGAAGAATACACCAAGCGTCCAGGTCGTGATCACGGCCAATAAGGAGCTCTGGAGCCGCTGCCCTGTATTCGAGCAGGATGCCACTGGAAATGCGGTCGGTGGTGCTTCGCGCATGTCCTTGCGTGTATCACCAAGTATCGATAAGGATGGACGAATGGCAGGCATGCCCGGCTACAACGAAAGTGAAGGTGGCTTGGTCAGTGCGACAGGAATGGGCTGGTTCCCGGGTTATGCGGTGGATCTGGAGACGGGCGAGCGGTTGAACATGGGATACGGTGAGGATAGTTTCCTCGGTGGCGGCATTGGTCGCGATATGAAGTGGAATCCGAATGGCGATCTCTTCACGAGCTCTGGTGAGCCCTATTTCGGTGGGTGCCACTGGATCTACGTGTTCAAGAACGAGCGGAGGACGTTGAATCTCGCTACTGAAGTTCCCCAATATGATCAAGGCGCTTTCATCAGAGCCGAGATGGGTCTTAATACGACCTTGACCCGGTTGAACGTGTTCACGGCGATCGGTTGGGTCGGAAGCGCGATGTTGATACCCGGAACGGAATTCCTTGGAACGGATGTCCGGATCACGCTGAATGTGAAGAAGCCGTTCGTGCGCTACGCCAATTATGCTGGTGGTCCTGGCGACATTTCCACGGATCGCAACAACGGCCTACCGCTGTACAAATTCAGCACCATCGGATTGGAAACGATCAACGATGACCAGGCAACGGCCGAGAGTGCGTTGGATCTGATAAACATCGTACCCAACCCGTACTATGCGTTCAGCGGCTACGAGACATCGCGCTTGGATAACCGGGTGAAGTTCATCAACCTGCCTCAAGTGTGCACCATTTCAATCTACACGGTGAACGGCACCCTGGTGCGGAAATTCCGCAAGGACAATGAACTCACCTTCCTCGATTGGGACTTGAAGAACACCACGAACATCCCGATCGCGGGTGGTATGTACATCTGTCACGTGGATGTGCCCGGTGTAGGAGAGAAAGTGGTGAAGTGGTTCGGGGCCATGCGTCCATTGGACCTCCAGAATTTCTAAGTGCCAGCACACACAATACGGAAGTACACGATGCGAACGAAGCAACAAAGGATCACAGCGCTCACCATGGCGTTGGCCTTTACCACCGCGGCCGCCTTAGCAGGTAATCCGGACCGCGCGGGTTCCGCTGGCGCCACCCAACTGTTGATCAACCCATGGGCGCGTTCCTCGGGCTGGGCGTTGGCTAACTCCTCCTCGATACGTGGGGCTGAAGCCATGTTCGGCAACATCGCCGGCTTGGCGCACATCAACAAGACCGAGGTGCTGTTCACCAATACGAAATGGTTGAGCGGCTCTGGTACCACGATCAACAGTATTGGTTTCGGCCAGAAGTTGGGAGCTTCTGGGGTGTTGGGCATCTCGGCCATGACGATGGGATTCGGGGAACTCGAGATCACCACGGTGGATAACCCAGCAGGTGGTTTGGGTACATTCCGTCCCTCGATGTCCAACATCGGGTTCTCCTACGCGAAGAGCTTCTCGAATAGCATCCACGGCGGTCTTCTCATCCGAATGGTATCGGAGAGCATCGCCAACGTGCGATCACAGGGTATGTGCTTCGATGCAGGTATCCAGTATGTGACGGGAGAAAAGGAGAATCTGCATTTCGGCATCGCACTGAAGAACGTGGGTCCTGCCATGTCCTTCTCCGGTGACGGTCTATCCGTGCAGGGGTTACTGGTCTCGGGTAGCGATCAGTTGACCTTGGAGCAGCGTTCTGCACGCTTTGAGATCCCGTCGCTGTTGAACATCGGTGCGGCCTATGATTGGCACCTGAACGACATGCACCGGATCACGTTCGCGGGTAATTTCACTTCGAACTCTTTCACCAAGGACCAAGGGTCTTTCGGGATCGAGTACGCCTTCCGCAAAATGGTTCACCTGCGTGGTGGTTACATGTACGAGGACGGTATCACATCCGAAGAGGAGCGCACCACGGTTCTTACGGGCCCCTCAGCTGGTTTGAGTGTGGACCTTCCTTTCGGGGAAGAGAAGAAGTCTGCGATCGCCGTGGACTATTCCTACCGGGCTACGAACCCCTTCGGAGGCATCCATAGCATCGGCGTGCGTATCAGTCTCTGATCCTTCGCACTATATTTGGAAAGAGGACCTTCCGGGGTCCTCTTTCATTCTTTCCCACCTCAAGCATTCCGGCCATGAGCACTCCGGCCTATTACACCGAAGAAGGACTGCGGAAACTACAGGAGGAACTACACCACCTCCGGACCGTAGAACGACCGCACATCAGCCAGCAGATCGCGGACGCGCGTGACAAGGGCGATCTGAGCGAGAACGCCGAATACCACGCAGCCAAGGAGGATCAGGGCATGCTGGAGGCGCGTATCGCGAAGTTGGAGGAAGTAGTCGCCAATGCGCGGATCATCGATGCCTCCCAGCTCGATACGAGCAAGGCCTACATCCACTCCACCGTACGGGTCAAGCAGGTCGGTTCAGGTGCTGAACGATCATTCACCTTGGTCGCCGAGAGCGAAGCCGACATCAAGACCGGAAAGATCAGCGTGAGTTCGCCGATCGGGAAGGGGCTTCTCGGGCGCTCTGTGGGCGAGGTGGCGGAAGTGACCACGCCCGCTGGCTCGACGAAGTTCGAGGTGCTTGAGATCACCCGGTGAACATGGCCAGCATCTTCACACGGATCATCAATGGGGAGATCCCGGCTTACAAGCTCGCGGAGGACGATTCCTTCATCGCATTCCTGGATGTGAACCCCCTCCGTGCTGGCCACGCGCTCGTGGTGCCCAAAGCCGAGGTGGACCATTTGTTCGATCTGGAAAATGGACAGCTTCAGGCCATCCTACCTTTTGCGAAGGAGGTGGCGCGGAAGATCAAGACGGTGGTGCCGTGTACGCGGATCGGGATCAGCGTCATTGGTTTGGAGGTGCCTCATGCCCACGTACACCTGGTGCCGATCGATTCGATCTCCGACCTGGACTTCACCAAGCCACGCGCGAAGTTCACCCCTGCGGAGTTCGCAGCGCTCGCCGAGCGCATCCGCCAGGCCTGAGCTAACGGATCCGGTCCGGGTTGTTCCGGATGAAGGACGACCAATCCTTTCCTCCACTTCTTTTCGCGCTTCCTCCGGACATCCGGCCGGTGTTCGCGAAATGGTGGCACACGGCCACGGCCACGGCGTCCGTAGCATCGGTGCTGCTGGGAAGTTCTTTGATACGCAGGATGCTGAGCAGCATGGCCGCCACTTGCTCCTTTGCGGCATTCCCGTTGCCGGTGATGCTTTGTTTCACGCGTTTCGGGGCGTACTCCACCACGCTTAGATCGCGCTGTAGCGCAGCCGCGATCGCCACGCCTTGCGCACGTCCAAGTTTCAGCATGCTCTGCACGTTCTTCCCGAAGAATTGTGCTTCAATAGCCAGTTCATCGGGCAGGTGGCGTTCGATGATCTCCGTCGTGCTACGAAAGATGGCCCGCAACTTCAGCGTGTTATCATGGCCTGGGTCGAAACGGATCGCACCGGCTTCCAATAGCCGGATATCCTGCCCGACCACAGCGAGCACACCGAACCCCATCACCGTGGTCCCCGGGTCGATACCCAGGATGATGCGCTCGGAACCCAAAGGACCACCAGCTTCAACAGGCCTACTTTTGATCGGTTGTGCGTCCTTTGATGGACCGATGTCCGCGCGCCGCTCCTTGCTCATGGTTTTCCGGTGGGTGATCTTCCTACTGGCGTGCGTGTTCCTCTATGTGAAGCTGGCCGGTGCCAAAGGTATCGTTGCCACGACAGGCGACCGTTCCTTCGCTATCCTCGTCGAGAACCGGGCCACACTGTTCATCGTGGGTCTGCTCATGCTGGCCAATTGGTGGCTGGAATCCTTCAAATGGCGCCGGTTGATGATCGGTGTGGAAACTGTACGACCTTGGCGTGCATTCTTGGCTACGATCGCAGGCACGAGCGTTGGTTTCGTGAGCGTGAATAGGACCGGTGAATTCATTGGTAGGGTGTTGTTCCTGGCTCCCGAGAACCGGTTCGCGGGTGGTTTCGCCACGGCACTGGGGAGCATCGCTCAATTTGTGGTCACGCTCGTGGCGGGTGCGTTGGGGTTGCTGATCCTAACGCTTGCAGTACTACCGTTGCCCTGGCCAGTGGGGTGGATATCCTGGGCGCTGGCTACCCTCACCACCTTGGTCACCGTGATCGCCTTGGTCCTCTATTCATATCCGGGGTTGTTCAGGCAAGTGCTCTTGCTCGTTCCATACGCGCGCCGCTTTGAGGGCCCGTCCAAAGTGCTTGCCCGATTCGACCGGGGTGAGTTGATCGTGGTGCTACTCTTGAGCGCCATGCGTTACACCGTGTTCGGTCTTCAGTTCGTGCTGCTCTTGCGCTCCTTTGGCGCGGGCGTACCAGTGTGGTCCATGGTCTTGGGTGTGCCACTCATCTACCTCATCGCGACGCTTATTCCATCGGTCATGCTCACGGAACTTGGTGTGCGCGGGTCTGTCGCGGTGGCCGTTCTTTCTCCCTTGGGAGGCGATGCGGGGCTGGTTTTGTTGGCCACTTCGGTGCTTTGGATGATCAATGTGGCCCTGCCTGCCAGTGTGGGCAGTGTCATTCTTCTTTTCGCCCGTATCCGCACGCGTATCGAGCCCGACTTATGACCGCGCTGACGATGGCATTCGTACTCTTCGGTATCGGTCTGGTCCAGGCCATGCTGTTGAATGCTTGGCGTGATCTGTGGAAGAAGGGAGAAGGATCCTTGCACGACCACCGCCCAACGCGAGATGGAATTTCCATGATCGTTCCCGCCCGCAACGCCGACCGAACATTGGTGTCCTTGTTACAGGACCTGTTCGCACAGGATGTGCCCAAGGAGCGCATCGAAGTGATCGTGGTGGATGATCACAGCGAGGATGATACTGCGCGTGTGGTAAGTGCTATGATGCCGCGCTGGCCGCAGCTCAAGTTGATCAGCGCACCAGAGCCGGGAAAGAAGGCCGCGATCACTGCGGGAGTGGCTGCTTCACAGTATGACATCGTGGTACTGACCGACGCCGATGCCCGTTGCGGACCAAGTCGTGCTAGTGCGATCGCAGAGCGAATGGTCGCTGGTCGCGTCGATCTGTTGATCCTTCCAGTTCGCACCATCGGCGAGCGTTCCTTCCTCGGTCGACTCCAGGAAGAAGAGCAAGCCGCACTGGCCGGGATGGCTTTAGGCGAAGCCAAGCTTGATCGCCCTGGCCTGGCGTTCGGGGCTAACCTCGCCTTCAGGAAAGAGGCCTTCCATGAGGTGGGCGGATATACCGGTGATCGGTTCGCGAGTGGTGACGACGTCTTTCTTGTTGACCGCATGCGCAAAGCGGGAAGGACGATCGCTGGGTACACTGATCCGAGTGCTTTGGTCACGGTGGAAGGGGAAGGCACTTGGGCCGGCTTCATGCAACAACGGATCCGTTGGGCTGGGAAGATGCGCGGCATGGTGAGCGCCATGAACGTGCTCGGTGCAATGGCCTTGCTTTGGCCATGGCTCCTGGTTCGAAGTAGCGCTCGATCCGAGATGGCGAGCATCCTCGAGGGCCAAGGACTGGAAGTGCTGTTCCTATTGATCGCCGCTTGGGGCTTGGCCATCGCCCCTGTAGTGGGCTTGGTACGTGAGGTGCGAGGCAAGTTCGAACAGCGCTCCAGCGATCTGGTCAGTGTCTTGTGCTACATGTTGTTTTTGGTCTATGCACCGGTGATCGCCGTCGTGTCGCTGGTCCATCGTCCGCGCTGGAAGGGTAGGCGTACCTAGGAACACGAAGCGCGCGAGCCGAGGCCCGCGCGCTTCACTTGGTTTTATCCGTCGATCAGAAGGGCAGATCGTCCTCATCACCGGCCGGAGGCATATCGGCAGCGCTGGGCGGCGGTGCGGCTTGGTAGCTTCCGTTGCTTGGTTGGCCCGCGCCCGTGCCGGAGCGTTCGATGCGGTTGCCGCTGAGGCTGAGGAAGTACTTCGTCACACCATCACGACCTGCCCATTCGCGGCCGTTCACGTAGCAGGACACCGTCACCTCATCGCCCGGGTTGTACCCGTCGAGCAGGCCACAGCGGTCCTGGGTGAATTCGACCGGGATGTGCTGCGGACGTTGGCCGCTGGGTTCGGTCACCACGAGTTCGCGTTTGCGGAACTTGTCGCTCACGTCTTGTGTTTTACCGACTACTTTGATGGTGCCTGTGATGGTTACTTGTGCCATGTGTTACCCGCCATAGCCTCGGCGGAGGAGGGGTTCTTGTCGCCCGCGTTCTTGCGGACCTGCTTGTTGGTTAGCGTGCGTTGAATGCCAGAAGGGTCTTCCATGCTTCATCCACCCGATCCTGCGCGAGCATTTCACGGGCGTGCTGGTGGAGAGCGATGAGCAGCGTGCTGGGCTGATCCTTGTGGGCGATGAAGATATCACTCAGTTCGGTGAGCTTGTACTCGTTCACCGAGGTCTCATCGGGTACGGTGAGCAAGGCGCCGAGTTTCCCCAGGTCGCTGCCGGTGAGCACTGGGCTGGTGCGGGCCTCGGGTGGAAGGCTATCCACACCAACCCCCAATTGGGTGGTGGGCTGGGCCAGTTCGAAGAGCGCGTCGCCGTGTGCACGAGCGTAGAAATGGCCACCCATGCGCCCGACGAGGTCGATCCTGCGCTGGTCGATCTTGCCCTTATCGTCGAGCACGGCTTCGTTCACGTGGATCATCACCACTTCACAGAGCACCAAGTTGCCGGCTCCACCGCCCGTGCCGGTCTCGATCACCTGCTTCACCACGCACTCGAACTGTACCGGGCTTTCCTTCACCCGGAAAGGCTTGACCTTGTCCGAGGCGATGGGGGTGAAACCGGCTTTCTCGAATTCGTTGACACCTTCGGGATATTCGGTGCTGGCCAATGAGGTCTGGTGTACCATGGCATAGGTCACCACGTTGATCACCACCTCGGGCACGGCTTTCACATTGTGGTAGCTGTGTTTGGTGGTATTGTCGCGTCCGCGCCGGGCCGGGCTGAAGATGAGCAACGGCGGGTTGGCACCGAACACGTTGAAGAAGCTGAACGGGCTCAGGTTCGGCCTTCCATCGGCATCGATGGTGCTGGCGAAGGCCACCGGTCGGGGGCCGATGGCGCCGACCAGGTAGCCATGCAGTTCGGGAACGGTCAACTGGGCCGGATCGAAGCTTTTCATGGGTTGGCGACTGGCAAGGGGAGGGCGAAGGTAATGGCGTGCGAACGACCGGTTCGAGGAGTGGGGTGGAGGGCTATCTTTGGCGCCCTTTCAGCGGGTTCTGCCCGGTGGAATGGACCCACGGACGTGGCGGAATTGGTAGACGCGCCAGACTTAGGATCTGGTACCGCAAGGTGTGGGGGTTCGAGTCCCCCCGTCCGTACGAGGTGAACGCTAGCCGTTCATCGTACCCGCAGGCTGTCAGGGTATGTCAGGCCGAAATGGCCGGATCGACCCACGGCCTGTCTCTTGTTAACAGCAGACCCAATTCGACATTCGACAACATCCCATGAACATCGAACGCGTAGAGACCGGCAACCTGACCGCGATCCTGAACGTGAAGCTCACCCCCGAGGATTACGCTCCGGGTGTGGAAAAAGCCCTGAAGGAGCAGCGCAAGAACGCGGTGCTTCCCGGCTTCCGCCCTGGGCAGGTACCCATGACCCTCATCAAGAAGCGGGTGGGCCGCAGCGTATTGTTGCACGAAGTGGAGCGCTTGATCGACAGCAACCTGCGCGATTACCTCCAGACCAATGCCATTCGGGTGCTCGGCCAGCCGCTGCCGAAGCCGGACAACAGCTCGGCCAACAACTGGGACGAACCCGGCGACCTCACCTTCGCGTATGAGCTCGGACTGGCTCCTTCCATCGAGTTCGACCTCAGCGAAAAACTCGGCGTTGAGTATCCGGTCGTGGATGTGAGTGACGAACTCGTCCAACGCGAGGTGGCCGATATGCAGCGCCGTTTTGGCACCGTGGAAGATGCCGAAGTGAGTGGCGACAAGGATATGGTGCTCGGTGATATGATCGAGCTGAACGCCGATGGTTCGATCAAGGAGGGAGGCATCATGAACCGCACCTCCATGAGCCTGGAGTTCATCGAGGATGAAGCGAGCAAATCGGCCCTCGCCGGCAAGCGCATCGGGGATGAGGTGACACTCGATCCGCACAAAGTGAGCAAGGGTCACGATGACCTGGCGCGTATGCTGGGCGTTGATCACGACCGTGTCCACACCGTGGAGGGGAATTTCCTGTTCCGGATCGCCGAGATCAAGCGCATGGTGCCTGTTGCCCTGGACCAGGAGCTTTTCGACCGGGTGTACGGCAAGGATGCCGTGTCCGATGAGGTCGGCTTCCGCACCAAGGTGAAGGAAGGCCTGGAGAACATGTTCCGCCGCGATAGTGACCGCATCTTCAAACGCTTGGTGATGAAGAAGCTCCAAGAAGGCACCAGCTTCGAGCTGCCGGATAGCTTCTTGAAACGATGGATCCGCGAGACGAGCCAGAACCCAGTGACGCCGGAGCAGATCGAGGAGAGCTACAGTGAATATGCGAACGGCTTGAAGCGCCAGTTGCTTGAGGAACGTGTCATCGAGAAGTACGGCCTCGAAGCCAAAGGCGAGGAGTTGGATGCCTTCGCGAAGCGCTACGTGAGCGACCAGTTCATGCAGTACGGCATGCCTGCCCCCGAGGGAGAGCAGCTGCAGCAGATGGCCGCGCGCATCCTGGGCGACCGCGAGCAGATCGGCCGCATCCGGAACACGATCGTGGAACAGAAGCTCAACACCCACTTCAAGGCCCTCCTGAGCCCGAAGGAGAACAAAGTGAGCTTCGACACGTTCGTAACCTTGGCGCGTACGGCGTAACGGATCAACGTTCCAACGCCGTCCTTTACCTTCCTGAAGACCTCCGCATGTTCCCGCAAGACGAATTCACCAAGTACGCGGTAAAACACCGTGGCATCAGCAGCAATACGCTGAGCGGCTACACCCGTGCCCTCACGCCGTACATCATCGAAGAGCGGCACCTGAACGTGGCCCAGATGGACGTGTTCAGCCGGTTGATGATGGACCGCATCATCTTCATGGGCACCGCCGTGGACGACCAAGTGGCCAACATCATCCAGGCACAACTGCTGTTCCTGGAGAGTGTGGATGCGAAGAAGGACATCCAGATCTACCTGAACAGTCCCGGAGGAGGGGTCTATGCCGGCTTGGGCATCTACGACACCATGCAATACATCGCTCCGGACGTGGCCACCATCTGCACGGGTATGGCCGCGAGTTTCGGCGCGGTACTGCTATGCGCTGGCGCGAAAGGGAAGCGCAGCGCCCTCAAGCATGCCCGGGTCATGATCCATCAGCCCTTGGGTGGTGCGCAAGGCCAGGCCAGCGATATGGAGATCACCTTGAAGGAGGTGTTGAAACTGAAAAAGGAGCTCTACGAGATCATCGCATACCACACCGGACAGCCTTACGAGAAGATCGACAAGGACAGCGACCGTGATTTCTGGATGACTTCCACGGAAGCCAAGGAGTATGGCCTCATCGACGAGGTGCTGGTGAAGTCGCGTTAACCTGATAGCATACGAACGACCATGTTCCCCAAAGACGAGTTCGACAAGTACGCGGTGAAGCACCGCGGCATCAGCAGCAATACCCTGCACAGCTACACCAAGGCGGCCATCACTTCCTCGGTCACGCCGTACATCATCGAAGAGCGCCAGTTGAACGTGGCCCAGATGGACGTGTTCAGCCGCTTGATGATGGACCGCATCATCTTCCTGGGGACGGGCATCAATGATCAAGTGGCCAACATCATCCAGGCGCAGCTGCTGTTCTTGGAAAGCGTGGACGCCAAGAAGGACATCCAGATCTACATGAACTCTCCTGGAGGAAGCGTGTATGCCGGATTGGGGATCTATGACACCATGCAGTACATCAACCCCGATGTGGCGATGATCTGCACCGGCATGGCAGCGAGTATGGGTGCGGTTCTGCTTTGCGCGGGCACCAAAGGCAAGCGCAGCGCCCTGAAGCACAGCCGGGTGATGATCCACCAGCCCATGGGCGGCACGGAAGGTCAGGCCAGTGACATGGAGATCACGGTGCGCGAGATCCAGAAGCTGAAGAAGGAGCTTTACGAGATCATCAGCAACCACAGTGGCCAGCCGTTCGAACGGGTGGAAAAGGACGGAGACCGGGATTACTGGATGGTGGCCGAAGAGGCCAAGGCCTACGGCATGATCGACGAGGTCCTGGTACGCAACCCCAAGTAGTCGGCGGTCAAGGCGGCTGCCGGGGAGGCAAGACGCAACCATTTGATGGTCAAGCACGAACAAAGGCTGGGTGGACGTCCACCCGGCCTTCGATGTATCTTGCGGGACTTTGCGCATCCCGTTCAGCGGCGCAGCACACACTTCCATGGATAAGAAAGAGATCAAGTGTTCTTTTTGTGGGCGAGACAAACAGGACACCAACGTGCTGATCGCCGGGATCACCGGGCATATCTGTGATAGTTGCATCACGCAGGCGCAGAACATCATCTCCGAAGAGCTCAGTCAGCGCACGCGCACGGAGATGGAGGGCAGCCTCATCATCCAGCGGCCTGCTGATATCAAACGGCACTTGGACGAGTACGTCATCGGTCAGGACGACGCCAAGAAGGTCCTGAGCGTGGCCGTGTACAACCACTATAAGCGCCTGCTCCAGAAACCGGCCAGCGCGTCGGACGATGTGGAGATCGAGAAGAGCAACATCATCCTCGTGGGTGAAACGGGCAGTGGCAAGACCTTGTTGGCCAAGACCATCGCCCGCATGTTGAACGTGCCCTTCGCCATCGCCGATGCGACCGTTCTCACAGAAGCGGGCTACGTGGGCGAGGATGTGGAGAGCATCCTGAGCCGTTTGCTCCAGGCAGCGGATTACGATGTTTCCAAGGCGGAGCGCGGCATCGTGTTCATCGACGAGGTGGACAAGATCAGTAGGAAGAGCGACACCCCGAGCATCACGCGTGACGTGAGCGGCGAAGGGGTGCAACAGGCGCTGTTGAAGTTGCTCGAAGGGAGCACCGTGAGCGTGCCTCCGCAAGGCGGCCGCAAGCATCCGGAACAGAAGCTGATACAAGTGGATACCCGGAACATCCTCTTCATCTGTGGTGGTGCCTTCGATGGCATCCAGAAGATGATCGCACGCCGAGTGAAGAGCGGTGCCGTGGGCTACAGCGCCAGCAAGGAGCAGCGTATCAACGACGAGAACCTCTTGCAGTACGTGAGCCCCAGCGATCTGCGCACCTACGGGCTCATCCCCGAGCTCATCGGTCGTTTTCCGGTGCTCACCTACCTCGATCCCTTGGATCGGGAGAGCTTGCGTCGGATCCTCACCGAACCGAAGAACGCGCTGATCAAGCAGTATGTGAAGCTCTTCGAGATGGACAAAGTGAAGCTCACCTTCGACAAGAAGGTTCTGGACTTCATCGTGGAGAAATCCTTGGATTACAAGCTTGGTGCTCGAGGCCTTCGCTCCATCTGCGAAGCGATCATGACCGACGCCATGTATGAGATGCCCGGTGCGCCTGACCGACCGGCTGAACTGCGCGTCACATTGAGCTACGCGCGCGAGAAATTCGACCGCTCGCGCCTGAGCAACCTTCGGGTGGCTTGAGGTGCCTTTGCAGGGGTTAGCTTTGCTCCCCTACACGAAACCGCACGTGCGAACGTGCTCGAACCACATGACCATGAAAGCGATATTCTTCGCCGCTGCTGCCGTATGCGCAGTTGCAGTAAGTGCCCAGGAATTACCACAAGCGAGTCCTCTTGGTGAGGTCGAGCAGCTGGTGGGTCTCACGAAAGTAGAAGTGGAGTACTCCCGCCCGAGCGCCAAAGGCCGCGTGATCTTCGGTGATCTTGTGCCCTATGACAAGCTGTGGCGCACCGGTGCCAACCTCAACACCACAATCGAGTTCAGTGAACCGGTGAAATTCGGCGATGTGGACGTGAAGCCTGGCAAGTACTCCCTTTTCACCGTTCCTGGCAAGGAGACCTGGGTGGTGCACTTGAACTCGAACGTGGAGCTTTGGGGCGAAGATGAGTTCAAAGCGGAACAGAACGTGGCCTCGGTGAAGGTGAAGCCGCTCACTTGCGAGCATACCGAGACCTTGACGATCGACCTGGGGAACTACCAGAACGACAATGCCGACTTGGAGATCCGTTGGGAGAAGACCCGCGTGGTGATCCCCATCGTGACCGACGCCACGGAAAAGGCTATCGCCAACATCAAGGAGGCCATGGCCAAGGGTGATATGAAAGCTGGCGGATACGGAGGTAGCGCACGTTTCTGCCTGGACCGCAATGTGATGACCAAGGAAGCCCTCGAATGGGCGGAGAAGTGCGTCTCCATGGACAAGAAGTTCTGGCATATGCATACCCTCGCCCGTGCGCAAGCCGCCAACGGGATGACCAAGGAGGCCATCGCCACTGCGGAAGAGAGCATGAAGATGGCCCAAGAGGCCAAGAACGAAGCGTATGTGAAGATGAACCGCGAGCTGATCGCGACCGCGATGAAAGGCGGTAAATAAGCCTGTCAATAAGCATACTGCGAAGGGCCATCCCGCCAGGGGTGGCCCTTTCGTTTTATATGGCCCAAGTTCGGCCTTTCGCCGCTTTGCTACCCACAGCACCGTGCTCCGTATCCCGCGCTCCTCGCTGGCATCGAACGAGCCATTGCGCTATGGGCTGTCGGTCCTGCACTTTGCCATGAGGAGGGGAGAAAATGAAGAACCCCTCTGCTTGTGGCAGAGGGGTTCCTTGGAAATAGGGATGGTCACTTCACCGTCACGCGTTGAACGCTGCGTTCGGTGGCGTTGCTCACGGTCACGGTGTAAACGCCAGCGGCCACATCGCTCATATCCATGGTCGCAAGCGTGGACAACGTCGAGGTGCGTACCACCTTGCCCATGATGTCGGTGACCTCAACGAAGAGGACTTCGTTGCGATCGCTGCTGATCTGGAACACGCCGGCTGTGGGGTTGGGGAAGATGGAGATACCATCGAGCACCTCCATCTCGCTCAAGCCCACGGTGGGATCGCTCGTCAATCTGATGGCGAACGCGTTGCCGTTCGTGTAGCTCTGGCGGCCGGCAGTTCCGTCATCATTGAAGTCGATCGGCAGGAAAACCGCCGATGTCCAGGCAGGTTGGCCCACGGTCGCATCGTCCAGTATGTACACTTCGGGGTCCGTGTTGTTCTCGGTGGCCACAGTTCCTGATCCCGAGAGCTTCACTGCCGCATAGTAGGCTCCAGGTGTAAGGTTTATGGGTTGTTCGAAGGGAAGCCCGACGAACCCAGCCGCCACGTCAGCCGCGGTTATTGTGTGCGTATTGCTGGTGACACCATCAATGACGTTCGCGACAGTAGCAGAGGTACCAGTGATATCTGCCGTATCGAGCAGCATAGCCTGGATAGAGGCTTGCTGACCTGGGATGGTGGCAGGTCCGAGCGCAACGATGACCCCCGTGGCTTGCATGGGGGCATTCAAGAAGTACATGCTCATGTAATAGATCTCGGTATTGTCGTCGAAGGTCGCCGTTCCATATTGTTGGGTGCTTTGGGTCCCTCCTGGGTGGTTGCCCAGCGCGTCAATGGAGTAGACCTCCTCGGTGATCTCGAAATTCCGGGTGCGGATATTGTTCGAGGGATCATTGTCCAAAGCGATGTCGTCCGAAGAGACGGTGTACCGAGAGGTGTATATCCCGATAGGGAGCCCGGCTGGAATGTTGACGTTGTCGTCCGCATTGACCGTCGTTGTACTTGCGATGGTGCCTAGGTCGACCGTGGTGGAGAAGCCAGGAACGGTGGTCCCTGAGGCGTCCTCGAACACTACGCTTAGTTCCACATTGGTCTGATCATTCGCACCGAAGTTGGTGATCTCCGCACCTACGTTCATGGTACCCGGCAGTTGTGAGGCGGGAATGCGACCATACTCCTCACCAGTACCAGTGGTACTGTTATAGGCGAGGTTCATGATCAACTCATAGTCAGGCAATGGCGAGAGCTGCAAATCGTCAATACCCCACCAATACTCCCAGCCACCTTGCCATTCGAACTGGATGTATACCGTGGCTTGATCGGCAGCGACGGATGAAATGTCCACCGCAACGAATTCCGGGTTGAAGGAAAAACGCGAGCAGGGGGGCGTAGCATCGCCCGTCACCAAGCACGGGAACGGAGCGAAATCGGTCCATGTGACCAGATCGGTGCTTACGCGGATCTTCACGAACTCGCTCGCATCGTTGTCGAACACGCCAATGGTGCTCTGCATGCTAAGCATGATGCTCAGTTGGCCTGAGCAGTCGATCGCGCTCGTTGTAAGGCGGGTCAAATGGTTCTCTGCCGGTGCGGCCGATAGTCCGCGGTCGGAGTTGGCCCATAGATAGCCGTTAGACGCTCCTGGTGCATTGAAAGTCCCGACCAGGTTCGCGAAGCTCCCTTGTGCAACGCTGACGTCGGAAGGGTCGTTGGACCACTCGAAAAGGACAGGTTCCAAGCCCAACGGCGTCAGGTCATCCACATTGGTCCAGCCGGCAGGGATGCTGCCTCCGGAGAAGTCCTCTGAGAAGAACGCGTCGCGCACCATACCTGCATCAATGCTTGGGGGTCTTAGGAGGCTAACTTCCTCTGCGACACTATGTTTTGAAGTTGTTTGTCCAGGGATCCTGGGTCCTGTGCAGAAGTTTGGTCGTGGAGAAGCAGTGTCGTTAAAAAGACTGCCGTTGTCCGTAATGGTCTTGGTATGGTCATGGTCAAATAGGGGTTGTGCCTGTGAAGATGAATAGTAGCCCGCGAATGTCCAAGTTGGGGACGACCATCAGCCGGGTTCTAGGAGGTGTGAACGGAGTGAACATGAAAAAGCCCCCTCCTGGAGGAGGGGGCTTTTAGCAGGAAAAAAGCCAACGATCACTTCAAAGTCACACGCTGGATGGTGCGCTCGGTACCGCTGCTGATCGCCACGTTGTAGACACCTGCAGCCAGTTCACTCAGATCCATCGTCTTCATTGCACTGAACGTCGTGGTATGCACGATCTGACCCAGTGCATCGGTCACCTCAACGAACAGCACATCGGTGCGGTCGCTGGTGATCTGGAAGATGCCTTCGGTGGGGTTCGGGAAGATATTGATGCCGGTGAGTTCGGTAGGCTCGCTGATTCCTACAGTCGGCAACGAGGTGATGCGGATGGCGTAGGCCGTTCCGTTACCACCGTAGAAGCGCGGTCCTTCCGTTCCGTCATCGTTGAAGTCGATCGGCGTGTAGAGAGCCGATGCCAGTCCAGGCTGGGGCACGGTCTCATCATCAAGGATGAAAACCTCCGGGTCGTTGGCATTCGTGGCGCTAGGCGTACCTGAGCCTGAGAGTCGAACAGCGGCATAATACGTTCCCGGGTTCAGGACCACGGGTTGTTCGAACGCGATGCCGACATCCCTGTTCGCCACATCACCAGCGGTGATCGCGTGGGAGCCCGTGACACCATCGATCGGCTGGGAAATGTTGGAAGGCGTCGAAAGCACATCTGCCGTGTCAAGCAGGAACACTTCGATCTCTGCTCCGGTCCCAGGACGAGAAGCAGGGCCGAGTGCAACCGAGATACCTGTGACGGTCATCTGCGTGTTCAGCGTGTACATCGTCATAAAGAGAACGATGGAGTTGTCGGTGTAGGTCGCGGTGCCTTCCTGGAAAATGCTCTCAATATCCGGGTTGTTTCCGATCGCATCCAACGAGTACAGATCGGTCGTGACCTCGAAGTTCCGGGTCAATTCGTTGTCGGACAGATCGGCGTCGAGGCCGATGTTATCACTCGTAATGGTGAATGTCGCGGTATAAAGGCCGATGGGTAGTCCGGCTGGTATATTGATGTCGCCGTCCACGACAACGGTGTCCGCTGGCTGCATGGTGCCGGCAGTTAGGGTGCCGGAAAAACCGGGTACGGCATTGCCAGCAGCATCTTCGAACACCACGTCCACTGACACGTTGGTCTGTTCGAGGAGACCGAGGTTGTGGATCTCCGCACCGATATTCATCGTTCCAGGCAATTGGGCTGCAGGGATACGGCCGTACTCCTCGCCTTCGCCTGTCGTGCTGGTGTAGGCATAGTTCATCACCATGTTGTAGTCCGGGAGAGTGGTAATGGCCACATCGTCCACCATCCATGCGTAAGCACACCCAACGAGGTTGGATGGATAACCGATACCGGTCAAAGGATCCGCCGATGTCGGAGTGGACTCGAAGCGGAAGCGGAAGGTGACAGTGGATGAGCCATTGACCCCGTTCAGAAGCACGGCTGTTAGCTCTGGATTTGCCGAGGGCTCCGCATCACCGCCATTCCCGAAGTCCGCATTGACTTGGATCGACGTCCAATCGGTGCCATTGGTGCTCCAGTCTACCCACACATTATCGTAGTACCGCTTGTAATTCTGTTCGAATTGGAGCAGTACGGAGGTGTTTCCGGTAAGGTCGACCGGGTTAGCAATGGTCAATGTCGCATGCTGGTTCCCCCCGCAATATGCGTCAGAGTCGAACAAAGCGAAACCATTCGCTGCTGTCGTGGATGCGATGATCCCAACTTGTGGCCCGGAGAATGCGCCTGTTGGACCTTCGGTGCCGATCACCCACGTGTCGCTATTGGCCCCAGATAGGGTACCGGCTACCCAGTTGCTAGGGTTGGAGAAATCATCTGACCAGATCTCCTCACGGTTCGCGCCAGAAAGGGCTGGGGTCTGAGGCGCACGAACTGGGAAGTTTTGGATCTTGCTGGCAGGGCGGGCAGCACCAGCTTTCACGGCTAGCTGTCCGTAAGCACCGCCACTTACAAGGGCCAGTGCCAGCACAGGAACGTATAGTTTGCTCATTGTGAGGTTTTGTTGTTTTGAACTCGAGGTAGTGCAAAGGAACGCATTGTGATGGGTGGTTCCAAGATTCCCGAACGGTGAAAAATACCGTACGTCGCACCATTCTCGTGAAGGATACACGAACCTGAATACTGCCGGCGATAAAATTGTCGATGATTATGCTACTCTGGTCGATGGAATAAGGCCTTTCGGCTAAGGTGATTCGGCGCGGGATCTTGCCAGCCTTGAAGACATGTTGCATCAATGTTCTGCTGAAGAAAGTCTCGGCTTCGAAGGGATGATGAGCGCAATGACCAGTACGATGGTGGGCGCGATCAGATTATACCAGAGAAAGGCCACTTCCAGAGAGCTGAAGTGCACCGCCAAGATGACAGCTTGGGAAACCAGCGCTGCTATGAACACCGCCGTTCCCCCCACATGTTTCAGGAAAAAAGCCACGAGGAAGATACCTAGGATAGTCCCGTAGAACAAGGATCCGAGGATGTTCACCGCCTGGATCAGGTTGTCGAAGAGCGGGAAGATGGCTGCGAATAAGAGCGCGAGAACGCCGAAGGCGATGGTGGCCCATTTGGTGGCGATCACCTGGTCGCGGCCTTCGCATTGTTTGCGGAAAACATCCACCACGGCTGTCGTGGCCAACGCGCTGAGCTGCGAACTGGTGCTGCCCATGCCCGCGCTGAATATCATGGCCAGCAGCAGGCCTACCACCCCAACAGGTAGGTTGTCCATCACCCAAGTGATGAAGATATAGTCCTTGTCGTTCGCTTCGGCGGCAGGTAGAGCGGCCTCCACTTCGGTCCGGTAGGCCTCGCGGAGCCGAGTATCCTCGGCCAATGCAGCGGCGAGTTGCTCGTTGCCGGTGGGCTGATCGGCGCGATGGGCGGCTACCCAGGCATTTGCGGATGTGGCGATCGTGGCGGCGTTCTCCGTGTGCTGAGCCTGTAGCACGAAGGATGCATCCTGAGGGTCGATAGCAGCGGAGGTGGAACCAAGGACCGCACGTGGATCTTCTGATGCTCTGATCAGCTGATCTTCTGATCGCATAGCCTCTACGTTCGCCGCGTTCCAATGCACGGGGCTCGGGTTGAAGAGGTAGAACACGAACACGAGCACCCCGATCAGCAGGATGAAGAACTGCATCGGGATCTTCAACAAGCCGTTGGTCAGCAGACCTACGCGCGCTTGGCGGATGGTCTGCCCAGTGAGGTAGCGTTGCACCTGGCTCTGGTCTGTGCCGAAGTAGGAGAGTTGTAGGAAGAAGCCTCCGATCAAGCCGCTCCACAGGGTGTACTTCGCCGCAGGGTCCCAGGTGGTGTCGACGATGTTCATCTTACCCAACGCACCGGCCAGTTGCAGGCTCTCTCCGAAGGTGGCGTGCTCGCTGATCTGTTGGACCAACAACGTGAACGCCACGAAAAGTCCGCCGAACATCACGGCCATCTGCTGCTTGTGCGTCACACCCACGGCTTTCGCACCACCTGTGGTCGTGTACAGGATCACCAGTCCCCCGATGAACACGCAGGTCCAGCTGAGCGGCCAACCCAGGATGGTGCTGAGCACGATGCTGGGTGCGTAGATCGTGAGGCCGGTGCTCAGGCCGCGTTGGATAAGGAAGAGGATGGCGGTGAGCAGACGTGTGCGGTCATCGAAGCGTTTGCCGATGAATTCGTAGGCAGTGTAGACATTCCATTTGTAATAGAGCGGGATGAAGACCCACGCGATCACCACCATGGCCAGCGGAAGCCCGAAGTAGAACTGCACGAAGCCCATGCCTTCCAGGAAACCCTGGCCCGGTGTGCTGAGGAAGGTGATGGCGCTGGCCTGTGTGGCCATCACACTGAGTGTCACCGCCCACCAGCGATCCTCGTTGTCACCGCGTAGGTAGCGATCGATGGTCGTTGTCCGGCGCGTCCGCCACACGCCATAGCCCACGATGAAGCCGAGGGTGCCGAGGAGAATGAGCCAGTCCAGCCAATGCACTGCGGGGTGGGTGTGAGGAATGTAAAATGTAGAATGAAGAATGTAGAGGTGCGAATGGGTGGACCTACGAGGTCGGCATCACTTTCGGGGGTTGTTGCGCTCGGCGGTCTTGACGCTGGCGGTGAAGATGGCGACCAGTTCGCCGCACTCCTGGATGAGCCATGCGTGTTCCTGGTTCTTGGCATCCATCATGCCGCTCAGGACCTGTACGCGCAGGTTGTTCTTCGACTCCCGCAGCTCCTTCAACGCGCCGCTCATTTTGTGGATGAAGTCCTTTGGCGATTCCGCGCCTTGTACTTCGCCATAATGCAGTGCTGGTGCCGTTCCGCTCCGGAGCAGTTGGCCGGCCAGGTGATTGCCCGCCTTAGTGTTCGGCATAGTGTCCGTGTGCTTCACCACCGCTGCCGCGAACAAACAGCATCGCTCTTCCAGATCGTACTTCCGTTCCATCCTCCAGTAGTTTGGGATTTTACATTCTACATTCTACATTCTACATTCTACATTCTGTCACTTCCTATCCCTCGGCGAGATCAAGTTCGCGAACAGCCGATACGCTCCCGGCACCCCCGCTGGCAACTGCCGGAAGAAGCTGATGCCCGTATAGATGAATCGTCCTTTGCCATGATCGGCTACGATCAGCGCGCCATCCAGCGGTTCTTCGCCGGGATCGTTCCACGCGATCAGCGGTGTGTAGTTGGTGCCGAAGTCGCTGGCGAAGTAGAGTCCCCGTTCCTGCACCCAGCCATCGAAGTCGGACGAGGTGATCTTGTTGGGTGTGTTGAGCAGCGGGTGTTTGGGATCGAGGAAGGTGGGTGGCGCTTCCTCCACCGTTACACGACCACGACCGATAGTGAACGGGTGCGGCCCCAGCGTGGCGGGATCGATCTGGAAGTCGCTGGCGCCGGAGAAGAAGCGCGGCGTGGTGTTGTACTGCACCACCAGGGTGCCACCTTGCTCCACGTATTGCAGCAGCAGCGGGTGCAGCTCCTTCATGCCCTTGTTGCTGTTGTAGGCGCGGATGCCGACCACGATGGCGTCGTACTTCAGCAGCTCTTCCAGCTTGGCCGCTTGAGGCTCCACGAACTCCACCGTCACGCCCAGCTGCTCCATGGCCTGTGGCATATCATCGCCAGCGCCTTTCACGTAACCCACGCGTTTGGCGGTGGTCTTTACATCCAGCGGCACCAGCTTCACCTCAGCGGGCGTGTAGTACACCTGCGGCAAGATGTGCGGGTAGTCGATCTCGTGCAATGTGCGGTCGGCGGTGCCTTTCTCACCCTTGAACGAGAACTTGACCGAGCCGGCCTGCGCGTTCTCCATCGGGATCAGTTGCACGAAGTAGGATCGCCTGGTCCCGCGCTTCGCGATGTCCACCACCTTGAAGTCATTCTTCGCGGTGGCCCAGCCGACGGGAAGGTTGACCTGGAGGGTTCCTTGGAGGGTGTCGGTGAGCGCTTCGACCTCCACCTCGATGGTCTGTGAGCCGCCGCGTGCGATGAGCACATCGGTCTTCGGGATCACCGAGGCCACAGGTGTCGTATATAATGGTCGTGACAGTTCACCGTTGACGCGATCCACCCATTTGTAGAACGCGCGACCTGTGAAATACTCACTAGTGCCTGCCACTTTGAGTTTCAGGTCAGTGCTATTGGTGCCGTACATCACTGGCATACCGATCCACCGTGGGTCGCTTAACTCATGAAGCCCAGAATGAGGTTTCCGTAGCCAGTAGGGTTCGTCAATGAGACCAACTGTGCCCAATGTCACATTTTCAGAGACGGTACTGTTCTTGGGCAAAGGACGATCGATCACCTTGTATTCCAATACTCCATTTTCGCTTTGTAGGACCGAGGACCATTCCGCCTCCAAGTCGTTTCGCATTGTAACGAGTACCTGGGCCGTGAGGCGATCTCCCATCGCGTATTTCGGAAGTGGTGGGTCGACCTCGATTGAGATACCCATGCATCCGCGCATCAATTCCTTCACGTCTCGTGCCTTCCATACGTTCCATCCGTTGGGTGGTTCAGGGTCGCTATCATGCAATTGAGCGAGCAGTTGACCTAGTGCTGCGACGCTCTTTTCGGGACGGTTGGGGTCGAAATCCGCAACGGAAGCGTTTACGGATCGTTCCGCTAAACTTCCATTCGCTACCCGCGCCCAAGTCATATCGATCCCCTCAAAAATGTCCTTCGACTTCGGCCGGTCGCCCTTGATGAACTTCAGGTACTCCAGCATCTCCCCGCGCGTTTCCGCCGCACCGAAGCCCTGGCTCTTGTGCATGCTGCGGCTTCGCCCGGCGATCTCGGTGTAGCTCAGGCCCAGCAACGGGTCGTAGCCGCCCACGTCCACGCTGAACCAGTCGGGGTCGTTCTTCGCGATATCGGCCAGGTCCTTCTTCCACCAGGTGCTGCCGTTGAAGAAGAGGCGGCGGGGCTGCCACACGTCCAGCCCTTGTTGTAGCTGCTCCGGAAAGGCCTTCGGGTCACCGGCCAGGTCGAAGGCCTCCTCGGCGAGGATGGCGCTGGCCTCGTGGTGGCCGTGGCCCGCGCTGCGGTCGGGCGCGAAACGGGTGATGATCACATCGGGCCGGAACATCCGGATCACGCGCACCACGTCGCTCAGCACTTCCTGCTTGCCCCATTTCTCGAAGCTCTCGGCGGCGTTCTTGCTGTAGCCGAAGTCTACCGCTCGGGTGAAGAACTGCTCGCCACCATCGATGCGGCGCGCTTCCATCAGCTCCTGCGTGCGGATGATGCCGAGCGCGTCGCCCAGCTCGGGACCGATGAGGTTCTGTCCGCCGTCGCCACGCGTGAGGCTGAGGTTGCCGGTGCGCACCTTCTTGCCGTTGGCCAGCCAGGCGATCAGGCGGGTGTTCTCGTCATCGGGATGCGCCACGATGTAGAGCACGCTGCCCAGCACGTTGAGCTTCTGCATTTTGTGCAGGATCTCGGCGGCGTTGGGTTGGGCGGGAGGGCGTTGGGCGGAAGTGGTGGTCAGGAACTGGAGAGTGGTGAGTGCGACGAGCGTAAGTCGTGCGCGACGAAGGGCGAAGTGCATGGGGCTAAGGTAGAATGCGCCTTCTGGCCTTGAGCTACGAGCCTCCAGCTTGCTTCCGTCAAGGCGCAAGCTGGAGGCCCGTGGTTGGAAGCTCGCAGCGTACAACCTCCGCTAGCAACCCGTATCACCTTCGATCCAGAGCAGCTCTAACGATACACCCCATCCGTTCACAAAGGCGTAACATCGCCTGCTACTTTGGATCGGCATGTCCGCCCGACCTGTTGGCATACTCTCCTCCGCGCTGCGCCAGGCTTTCGGCGTGGTGCTGGTCGCGTGCCTGCCTTTCACGCTGGTCGCGGGTACCGGTAGCCCGTTGCCCACGGTGGCGGACCTGCTGGTGGACGGGTTGCAGCCGGGTGAACGGTTCGGTGCCAGCGTGGCCACGGCCGGTGATGTGAACGGCGATGGCTACAGCGACATCATCGTGGGGATGCCGGACCACGACAATGGCGCGAACACGGATGCGGGCCGGGTGATGGTGTTCCATGGTTCGGCTTCTGGCCTCACCGGCACCGTTGCGTGGGTCATGATGGGGACGATGGCCAATGCGCGCTTCGGTCACAGTGTTTCCACGGCGGGCGATGTGAACGGCGATGGTTTCAGCGATATCATCATCGGCGCTCCGGGGCATGGTGGGCAGGGCGCGGTGTTCGTTTATCACGGTTCGGCCACGGGACTTCAACTCACAGTGGCATGGAGCGTACTAGGAGGAGAAGCTGGCTGCGGTTTCGGTACCAGCGTGGCACTGGCCGGTGATGTGAACAACGACCTGGTCAGTGATGTGCTCGTGGGCGCTCCATTGGCGAACGAGCTCGGCACCGATCGGGGCAAGGTGTACTGCTATCGAGGAGCTTTGGGCACTGGTCTGGTGGCTGCACCGTTGTGGACCTGGAGCGGTTCGCAGAATTCTGCACAGTTCGGATCCAGTGTGGCCGGAGCGGGCGATCTGAACGGCGATGGGCGCAGCGACATCGTGATCGGGGAGCCGTATTACGATGCGTCCCTCACCGACCGGGGGCGGATCACGGTGTTCCATGGGAACGGCTCAGGTCTTTCGCTTTCGGTGACACGCGACGGGCCATCGTCCAACGCACACTTCGGCTATGTGGTCTCTTCCGCTGGTGACATGAACGGCGATGGGTACAGCGATCTTCTCGTTGGTGCACCCGGTTACAGCACGGGTCGCGGCCGGTTGTACGGTTACCGGGGCGGCGCTGCGGCGATCGAAGCCACGGCCACGTCCATATTCAACGGCACACAGGCAGCTGCACGGTTGGGCAGCTCCGTGTCTTTGGCCGGTGATGTGAATGCGGATGGCTATGCGGATGTGGTCGTAGGCGCACCCTTGCACGATGGCGGTTTCGCGGATGGTGGGCAGGCCTTGGTATTCATCGGTGGCGCGATCGTGGGGTCACATTTCGGAACGGTGTACCGGACCTACAACGGTGCCCAGGTGAATGCGCAGCTGGGCTTTGCGGTACACACCTGCGGCGATGTGAACGGCGATGGGGTAAGCGACCTGTTGCTTGGCATGCCGGAGCAGGGCGGGGTGGGTCGCATCGGCGCGTACGAAGGCGGTGCGGATGTGCTGACAGCACCCACACTACCAGCGTGGAGCCAGGAGCCCGATGTGGCCAATGCCTACATGGGCTCGAGTGTGGACCAAGCGGGTGATGTGAACGGCGATGGTTTCGCGGATGTGATCGTGGGTGTACCTGGGATGAACCAGGTACGCGTCTACATGGGGTCGCCCACCGGCCTGTTGAACACGTACTGGTCCGCCACAGGGTCTGCGACCGATGAAGAGTTCGGCTTCTGCGTTTCAAGCGCTGGCGATGTGAACGGCGATGGCTATTCGGATGTGATCATCGGAGGGTATGCGCACGACGGTTTCCGCGGGCGTGCATATGTGTACTTGGGTTCTCCTACCGGGCTGGGCGCGACCTATCATTGGCGTGTAACAGGTGCGGTAGCGGCCGGTCGCTTTGGCGGATCGGTCTCCAGTGCCGGTGATGTGAACGGCGATGGGTACAGTGACATCATCGTGGGTGCCTATCAAGAGAACGGGATGGGTGCGGTGTACGGCTACTTCGGAAGTGCTACAGGGTTGTCCACCACGGCCTCTTGGACCGTCGCCGGGGCGCAGCTGAACGCGGACTACGGCAGCGTGGTGACCGGCGGTGGCGATGTGGATGCGGATGGCTACGATGATGTGTTGGTCGGTGCGCAACGGCATGACCATGCAGGACTGGGCCAGTGCGGCGCGGTCTACTTGTTCCGTGGAACGAGCGCTGGGATCCTTACGACCCCTTCATGGGTGCAGTATGGCGACAAGGCCGGTGGAGAATTCGGGTACGACATCAGTTTCGCGGGCGATGTGAACGGCGATGGCTTCAGCGATGTGATCATCGGCGCCTACCAGTACAACAACGGAGAGGCCAGCGAAGGGCGATCGTACGTGTACCATGGGTCATTGAGCGGTTTGGGGGCAGCACCGACGTGGCAGGTGGAGAGCGATTTTCCCGGTGCCTATTGGGGAAGCTCAGCGGCCGGTGCGGGCGATGTGAACGGCGATGGCTACAGCGACGTGATCGTTGGTGGCTACCGCTTCGCTCAAGCCTATTTGGGCGAAGGTCGTGCCTCCGTCTACCATGGCTCCGCAACGGGGCTTTCCACCTCTGCCACATGGACCGCATTGGGGGGCGCCGTGAACCGGAACCTGGGCTATTCCTTGGGAGGCGCCGGCGATGTGAACGGCGATGGGTACGGCGATGTGATCATTGGCGTCACCGGATATTCCAGCGGACAGTCGTTGGAAGGTTATTGTGCGGTGTACATGGGCAATCTGCAACGTTCGCGACAGGCCCGTACGCGGCAATACCGAAGCGATCTCGTTACACCAGTGCAGACCAGTAACGGCACATTCCAGTCGGATTGTTCTTGGGGTATAGGCCAGGACGTTTGGTCCACCATGGGCCGTGCGCGTGTGAAATTGGTGTGGGAGTACAAAGGCCACGGTCCACCGTTCCAAGGCGCGCCCTTCTCCAACTGGACAGGCTCCACGGGCGAAGATGCAGGGTGGACGGACACCGGCCTGCTCGGGTCGGAGTTGAAGCGGGTGCTCAGCACGGTGCTCGGCTCCTCATCGCATCCGGCCTGGCGCACCCGTGTGCGACATCATCCGGCCACGCTATTGGACGGTCGTGTGTTCGGTCGTTGGTTCTACCATGGGTTGCATGATGATCAAGTGCCTAGCGTGAAGACGGAGTTCGGTACGTGCGGTCTGCTTCCCGTGGAATTGTTGGATCAGCGCACGACATGTGTAGGTGGTAGTGTTCGTTTCGAGTGGACGACGGCAACGGAGCGGAACTGTGATGGGTTCATCGTGGAGCGTTCTTGGGACGCTCTGACATGGGAAGCCATAGGTGCGGTGGATTGTGATGGTAATAGCCAAGCACCTCGCGACTATTCGTTCCATGACCAAGTGAATGCACTTGGTACTCGGTATTTCCGATTGAAGCAGTTTGATGAGGATGGTTCAATGCAACAGTTGCCGGTGGTTTCGGCATTGCCATGCGGTGCAGCCGGTTCCTTCATTCATGTATGGCCCAGTCCGGTTGCCGATATACTGAACTTGGATGTGGCTAGACATTCGGGTCACCTCGAAGGTGGATTGCGCGTCGTCTTGTACGATGCAACTGGACGGAGCGTGCGTTCTCGCCTTTTCAGTAGCGACCAGATCATAAGCATCGACATTTCCGAACTGTCCATTGGGACGTACATGCTGGTCGTGAGTTCCGTCGAAGGTTCGATGGTCGGATGTAGCCGCGTGGTCAAGGGTTGATACTTCGGTTCACCCGCATGGAAAGCGTGCATTGATCCGTATTTCATTGTTGGATTAGAACCATTGCGGTCAGCTTTTGGCGGCAACTGACTAGCTGCAGCCACTTCACTAGCAAATGGGCTATGCAGAAGTCCATTGGCTTGGGGTCCGCTTTTTTCGTTCTGAAGTGGGCAAGTTCAATAGTTGGCCAGGTCCGCTATCTCGCGGAGAATGATGGGCTTTTCGGGATTGCTTTCGGCTTCACGAGAGATCGCGAACGATCCGCAGATGACGGTAGATCTGAGTCACCATGTTCCCTGGCCATTGTGTTCGGACTGCTCTACTCGTGTGGTAGGTCACTTTTTTCGCCAAGGAGCCATGCGTTTCCACACCAAGCCCCTTCACGATCCTCAATGTCCGTATTGATCTTCCGAGTTGAGCGTTGGACTTCATTCATCGACAATTTAGCCGATAGACGGCCAAGATCCCACTTCGTGGGACGATCAAGGATGTCAATTCAGCCGTTTGGAGCACTGTAGGAGTTTCGCAGTTCTCATGATGTGCCTTTTGCTGGTGGCGACGAGGTCCTAGCTGGTGGGGTCGCTTAGGCGCAAGGCTTAAGCAAGAGATCACAAAGCACAAACCCCGACCCCCACACAAAGGCAGGGGCCGGGGTCCTTCACTCACCCCCAAAACCAAGGGTCAGTTCATGCGCGCTAACGCTGGATCACCAGGCGTTCGGTGAAGGCCTTGCTACCAGCGGTGATGTTCATCAGGTAGGTGCCGTTGGGCAGTTCGCCGTTGAGTTCCAACGTGCTGTTGACGACGCCGTCTTGTACTGCGAGCCTACGTGCGGTCAGCTGCTTGCCGGTCAGGTCGAAAATGTCCACGTTCACAGATTTCACACCTTCGTGCACACGGGAGATTTTAATGAAAAGCTGATCGCCACGGTTCGGGTTCGGGTACATGGTGAAGGTGTTGTTGCCTCCAACGACCATGCTACTACCACCGCCATTCACTTCTGCGCAGGGGTTGATGGTCACCAAGCAGACCTTACCCCACGCTTCGGTGTCAGCACAAGCTGCGGTCTGGTCGGCCGTTGCTGGGCCGAAGCACCAGGTGGCGCCACCGTCCAAGCTCACACGCACGTCCACTTCGTAGGTCTTACTGCACTCAAGCAGGGTGCCGGTGGTCCAGTTCAGCACCAACCGAGCGCTGGTCTGGGGTGGACGCACGATGCAGATGTTCTCACCCGGAATGCGGAAGCGGAACTGATAACGCACTGCGCTGCTGGCCACGGCCGGGATGGGCTGGGGCGGAGCGGCATAGATGCGGTTGCTCGGACTGCTTGCACCACCGAAGTTGCGGCTCACGCCACAGCTGAAGTCCGAAGTGTTGACAGGATCATCTTGCAGTTTGACACGGGGGCATGCGGCCAGTACGGGGTCGAGTTTGAACTGGCAGGCTGGGCCGAACTCCAAATTGTTACCTGCCACACGACCACGAACACGCACGTTGAGTAGAACATTGTTCGGCAGGTGTGGAGTGGCTACGCTGTTGGTCCATCCGTTCACTTTGAAATGGCAGGCTCGGGTGGCACCGGTGCCGAACCCATCGCTGGTAGCGTGGCTACGGAAACGACGGTAGGTGTAAGTGCCGTTCGGGTCGAAGAACCAGAACTCGTAACCGCTGGTCGAGTTGGTAATACCGAACTGGGCGCTTACCAGAGCATTGGCACTGGCCACGATGAACTTGTTAGCCACCCAATCCAGCTTGTCGCAACTGCTGTAGATCAGTTTGTCCGTACCGAGAGGCAGGCAGAAACTTGAGCCGGCTGCCAGTTCACTTACGCTGCCGCTGTTGAAGTTTCCTGAATTGTCGATTATACGAAGGTTCGTTCCGGAGGTGCGGAGAATGTAACCGCCGCCCATCATGCCATCGCCTCCACTGTCGTACACACGAAGCACGTAGCACCCATCAGGTACGCAGGTTTCGTTCGTTTCCGGACTTCCGTTGAGGGGGCCACCGCTGCTCACCACCGTATTGGTTGTCGCGTCGAGGATCTCCCACGTGGTCTGCGCCGGTGCATCGGATCGGAGCTCAATTGTGAGCTCGTTGGTGCATGGTGGTTGGTAGATCCATTCGAGGCTGAAGTCTCCTTCATCGACCCCGTCTTGTGTCCAGTAAATGTTCTGTACGGAGCCGGTGGTATTGGTCCAGGTGAATTCGGCAAGATCGTTCTCGCAGGTCAACGAGGTACTGCCGGGGCAGGAGGTGCCGTAGCTCACAGCAACGGTGGCGGCATAGTCATGCGCAGCGAAGAACGAGATAGTAGCTCCGACACCGACAGGGTAGGAGAGGATGATGTCGCCACCGTTGAAAGTGCCGCAATCATGCACGGAGATATCGTTGGTCGCACCGTTCGTGGTGCCGAAGAATGGGCTTGTCTCGGTGGAGAGGTCGATCGCACGGGTGCAGTCATCACCATTGATGATGGTGAATTGGACCGGTGTGCCGTTGGTGCTGTACTGGCCAGCGCCGCAATCGTTACGCACGTACACCTCGTAAGCCTGGTCCAAGGCAAGTCCGTTAAGCGTGGTGCTCGTGCCGTTGATGGCTGTAATGGTCCCATCACCGGCAGTGGCACCAGTGCCCGGGGTGAATCCAGCAGGGCCGTATTCCACGATCGCGTTTCCGCTGCAGGTCGCATCCCAGTTGATACTTGCAGTGGTGCTGCTGGTGATGCTGGAGGACACGTTGCTCACTTCATTACATGGAGGTGCACCCGTTACGTAGTTGTAGTTCCAGATGTAGAACGGTCCCCCTGCACCTGCGCCTTCAACTTGCAAGTAGACGCGCTGCGTGGTGCAGGTCGGGTTGGTCCAGGTCACTTGTCCGTCCATATCAGCGAGCGGAGTCGTGGTGAAATAGCTCAGACCGCAGCCGAGTTGCACATCACCCGGGCAAGCACCGCCGTAGCGCAACACCATGCCGGCGCCACCGAGGTTCTGGATCGTGAAGGAGAGTGTTGCACCGGCGTCCACGTCATGGTAGAGCACTGCATCCGGCCCTGGGGCACTGGGTGCACAAGCGGTAGAGGCATAGGTGTTGGTCGCGTTGGCGGTCGTTCCCGAAGGTGTGGTAGGGGTATCGCTCGCGTTCGATCCAGCGAAGTTGATCGCCGAAGCGCAGAAGTCACCGGCCACGATGGAGAAGCTCATCGGACCAGCATTGGTGCTGGTGCCTGCCACGCCGCAGTTCTGGCGCACGTAGGCCTGGTAGTTCCCGTTGGCAAGACCCGTGATGGAGGCGGGGCTGTTGGTGAACGGACCTGCCACGGTGCCCGTACCGAGCGTGAAGCCCGAAGCGCCGTACTCCACGAAGTAGGTTCCTGTGCAGGAAGCGCAGGTCCAACTGATGTCGACCGCACCTGCACCCACCACGGCAGCTGATGGAGCCGTTGGGGCAGCACATGTCACTGCAGGGATGATCCGGAAATTGTCCACACCGATATCGTTCCCGCTCGCACTGGGTGCTGCTGTGCCACGCAGGCGGATCACCGTTGTGGCCGATGTGGATCCGATGGTGAATTCCTTGGTCTCCCACGTATTGATCGCAGTGGTGGTCAACGTGGAACCGACTTGTGTGAAGTTCGCGCCGCCGTTGGTGGAGACCCAAACACCCATGGTGCCGCTACCGGCGGAGTTGATGTATTCGAAGCGGATCATTTCGCTGCCGGTACCGGCGGACATGTCCACATGGAAATCCAGTGTGCCCACCACGGAACTGCCCTGCCGACTGTGGAAGCGTGCCGCAGGAAGTGTTACAGGAACCGCGTTCGCGTTCGGCGCTACGGTGGTTACGAAGAATCCTCCGCTCACATTGTTCCAACCGGATGCCACCTGCGAGGTGTTGCTCGCTCGCCAAGTGCCAGGACCGAAGGTAGGTGTGTTCTTCCAGTGATTGGAAACCGAAGAAGGTACATCACCCGTGCTGCAACGGTTGCCCCACGAAGCGAAGGCTTCAGTGAATTGCGTTCCAGCGTAAGTGAAGTACGTGGCTGACGGTTCGGCAACGGAGAGTTCGACCGGTGTGCTGTTCACTGTACTTGGGCCTGTGCTACAGGTTACCAAGCATTGGAACCAGGTCGTGGTGCTGAGCGCTGCGGTCGTGTAGGTAGCGTTGTTGGTTCCCACGTTCGTCCAGGTATCCACACCGTTCGGGCTGGACTGCCACTGGTAGGAGACCCCGGAGCCCGGTGTGCTGTTCTGCAAGCTCAACGTGCTGGAGAATCCGGAGCAGCCAGTGCTGATGGAAGCCACCGTGTTGCCTGGTGCGGGTGGTGGAGTGCAGGGTGCAGGCGGGCTGAAAGTGAGGATGGTGCCAGTGCCCGGCCATGCATTAGTCGTGCTGAACAGCGCAGTATTGCTCGAGCTGGCCGTCAGGTCGGAGAGCACGTTCAGGTAGTTGGTCGCAGTGGCGCCGGTGATGGCCACCTGCATGCCGCCGGAGAAATTGCCCGTTGGTACGCCTGCGCCGTAGCGGAACTCGATCACGTTGGTGCCTTCATACAGCCAGACTTGGTAAAGGCAGTTGGCCGTTGCGACGTTGTAGTCCATGCCCACGTTCCACTGGACCACGCGGATGCGGTTCGGCAACGAACCCGTGAGGGTCGTGGTCACACTTCCGTTCGCAGTGGTACCGTCACCGGTGTAGGGCAGGAGCACCAACGGGTTCGAAGTGAGGTTGAAATTGATGGCACTGCCACCGATCTGCGCACCACCAAGCTTCATTCCACCATTGGAATTCACGGAGAAGTCCGAGTAGTTGGTGCCCTCGTAGTTGAAGGCGAAGCCGATGCTTGAAACGGCTGAAGGCGTGTCGTCTTGGCCGGAACCGATGAGCACGCTCGCACTGCTCATCGGGTCGAGTGTTCCTCCGCCGGATGAGCTGAAGGTGTACAGGCTCACGTTCTGCGCAGAGGCACTAACGAGCAGCAACGCGCTAACGAGTGTTACCGATCCTATTCGCCTTGTGTGGCGCGAGAGGAAGTCGGGTATCGCGTAGGTTTTGTCCATGGTGATTTGGGTGCGTTGGTTGATGAACAGGTTGGATCGCCGTGGTCGGCTTGAAGGCAATGTATCGGGGGGCTTAAGCTGAGGTCCGCTGGACGGGGCGGAACGTTGATGTTGATCCGAGAGCGGTCTTCGTTGGGCAGTCGGGAACGGATCTTGGCAACGCCATCAGAGTGATCATTGTGAAGGAGTGTTCTTGGTCATACGTTCTTCGTTCACAGGTTCATCATTGTCTGTTGCCCAGTATGGTAAGGGTTCCTTTCGCTGGTTGTTCCTCGCGATCGCTGATGACCTCATAGAAATATGTGCCATCTGCGATGCCAACGGCGCGCCAATTGTTGGCGTAGTTGTTCGACTCGAAGATCACCTGCCCCCAACGATTGAAGACAGTGACCGTATGCTTCGTCCGGTGCAGGCCGTCGATCACCCATGCATCATTGTATCCGTCGTTGTTCGGGGTGATCACGTTGGGTATACTAAGGCCACAACCGGAGAAGACCTGGACATCAGCGGTCACGGTCTTGGGGCATTCATCCGTTGCACGCACGGTATAGGTTGCGTTGTCGAGGGCTGATACACTGGTGCTCGATCCGCTATTCCCGTTTGGCCAGCTGATGATCACGTCGCCCAAGCCACCCGTGACGAGCGCATCTAGTTCAACACTGTCGCGATCGCAACCCAGATACTGATCGTTCGCGAAGATCTCCATGGCCGTGTAGTCCAACAGGTTTATGCGGACTGAGTCCGTAGCCGTGGATCCACAATCCGATACCCATGAGGCGACTATCCAGAGCTCTTCGCCACCTTCCGCAATTCCATCGTTGATCGCTCCGAGCGGAAATGAGACGGTTGACGTGCCAGCCGGGATGTTCACGTTCGCTTGATTGCCTGAAAGGTCGTTCGAAGCGATGTTCGTCCCTTGATAGGCAAGCTGGACGGTTGCATCCGCGCTGCGCACTGGTGCTTCAAGTGTGATGATGGCATCACCACAGCCTTCCGTGAGCGTACCGTTCTGTTGCGGGGTCATGGCCGTAACATCGAGTGTGCTGGTTGAGGAGAAGCTTCCGCCTTCGATGAAGACGGCTGAATCTAGGCTGGCGTCACCACCGGCATGCGCGATAGCGATCTTGATGTGGTAGGTCTGACCACACTGCACCGCAGCACCGGTCCGGATCGGAACAGTGAAGCCATCGAGTTCCACCGTGGCACCACCTTGGTTATTCACATAGTAAGCGGAGTTCAGTTGCCAGTTCGGATCCGAAGCCGCGCAGCCGGTAGGTCCTCCGCCCAGGGCCCCCGGAGAACCACTGTTCACGGTGTTGATCGCGATAGGTACGGTGGAGTTCGGTAGTACACCCAAGTTGATCGCACTGTTCGTGAACGGGCCATTTATGCCTGGCCCGCTCAAGAAGAATCCGAACACATCGTTGTACTGCGAGCATACATATTCCGGATATTCTTCCGAGCCGAAAACGAAGCGGAAATTGATGGAATCGCCCGTTGGTATGAAGTCGAACTCCAGCACAGCGACGCAACGCTGCACGGTTTCGATCATCGCCAGATCGGGGTCGGCCACATTCAAAGGGAAGGCAGGCGGAAGGGTGAGGCTGGTATTCTGGTTGGATCCGGTCACGCCCAACACTTTTCCTGTGGCCAGTACGATCCCGTCGTTCAGTGCCAGATTCGATGTGGAGCTGTAGAAGGCGCCCACCTGATCGTTCACTGTGTTCGCAGGAGCACCGTTAAAGGTGAGGTTCGTTACCGTTACTCCTTGGCCGACGAGAATATCGTTCACCAGGCTCGCCGGTGTAAAGGTGGTATTCACCTCGAGTTGTGCCTTGGTGGGACCATGAAGTGAAAGACTGCCAAGCAGCAAGAGGGTGGGGAGCGTTGACAAGCGGTTCATGGACGAAGTCGAAGAAGATGGTCGAATGACAGTCGGAACCAAATTGGCTCATCGCGTCATCGTCATCACCACGGACGGGGCGGTCCGTTGAACACGTTGTGGATGCACTACCGTAGCACGGTCACATGACCGGTGTACTCGCGCATGATCCCATCGATCCGGTTGCGGGAACGCAGCTTCCACACGTACACATCGGTTTTCGGTGCGACGCCGTTCACGCTGCCATCCCAGCCTTTTCCTGGGTCGTTCGTGCGGAATACTTCGCGTCCCAAACGGTCGAAGATGCGCATGTCATGGTCGCTAGGTACATCATCGCGGATGATCGGCAGGAAGACCGCATTCAACCCATCGCCATCGGGTGTGAACGCATTGGGAACGTAAATGGAGTGGACACCGTCTATATTGACCATGGCCAGCAGCGTATCGGTGCAGCCATGTTCATTGGTCACGGTGAGTTGTGCAGAGTAGGTGTCCCCACCATCATTAGGATAGCGCACGGTTACGAGCGTGCTTGAAGAGGTGTCCGGAGTTCCATCGGGAAAGTGCCAACTCCAATGGATCACATCGTTACTAGATGCATCCGCGAAAGTGATCTCGGGCTTATAGAAGTCCGTGGGTTGTGGTCCGAATGTGAAGTGTGCGGTTGGTGAAGGATCCACATGTACCAAGTGGAAGAGCGTTGTATCTCCTTCGCAACCAGCAGGTGAGTTCACAGTGAGTGAAACCGTGTAGGTTCCGCTTGCGGTGTAAGTATGTTCCGTGGCGCAGATGGAAGATGATGTGCCATCTCCGAACGACCAGACGCAGCCGCCGATCATGCCCGGGTCGGTGGTGTTGGTGAACTGGACATCGAGCGGCGCACATCCGGAGTCAGGCTCTACGAAGAAGGTCACCACAGGAAGGCCATGAGCCGTGATCGCGTTCGGAACGGTATGGGTCGCGCTGCACCCGAGTGCGTTCGTCATGGTGAGCGCTACGCTGTAGACACCGGGTGTGTCGTAGAGCGCAATGGCATTCGGTGTGGTCGCAGATTGGCCATTGCCGAGGTCCCACAGCGCGGTCTGCAACTCTTGATCAGGGGTGTCGTTCTCGAACCGCACTTCCAATGGAATGCAACCGTTGTCCGTTGTGAAGGAGAATGCGGGTTCCGGTGTGGGTAGTATCGTTAACAGCTGTGACCGTAGGGTGTCATCGGTACAGCCGAACACGCTTGTAACGGCGAGCAACACGTTGTAGGTGCCTTCGGATGCGTAAGCGTGGGATGCGGTGCAATCCGTGGACAAACCACCATCTCCGAAGGACCATGAACAGGTATAGGCATCGGCCGGTGTGCTTGTATTCGTGAAGGTGATCGGCACGTCCACGCAGGCTTCAAGTACACTTGGTGTGAACGATGCCGTTGGTTTTGGGTGTACAGTGATGAGGTCTTCGAAGAGACTGTCGCGCTGGCAACCTTGGGGTGAGGTAACAGTAAGTCTTACATCGTATGTGCCTGGCAGGGTGTAGGTGTGCGAAACGAGTGTTGAGGTAGCTAAAGTGCCATCGCCCAAGTCCCATTGCAACGAGCCGGTCGTGCTCGGTGTCGTCAAATTCGTCAGGTCCACGTTCAGCGGCGCGCAGCCGGATGCCGGTGTGGCGCTGGCCAGCGGTTGCGGGTATTCAACGTTGATCACTTCCTCTGCGTACAAGCACGCGCCAGTGGGGCTTAGGCTTCTTATGGAATAGGTACCATCGGCCAGTCCTAGTGCCGATGCCTGGAGGGTGGCGGCGATTTCCCCGACAATGGCCACACCGTTCAAGTACCACTGGTAACTGTTCATTGGCTCGAACGGCTCTGCGGTCAGGACGAGGTCGTTCGTGCATGGGCTGCCTGTCGCGTACGCGTTGAGGTCGACTGGTTCTAACGAGAAGCCATCTACGAAGAAGTAGGGCCATGTTTGGTTGGATGAGGTGTAACCCAACGGAATGGGGCACGCAGGTCCGAACATGATGGCCTCCACATCGAATGGTGCGATGAAGCTGAAGCTCAACTCCTGCCAAGCGTTCGTCGGTGTGTAGGTCACATGCCCGAGTTCCGTCCACCCCAGGTCGAGGGGGCAGTACGTTGCTGGCAGCGGATTCCCGAAGATAGGGTCGTAGAATACGTACGGTTCGGTAGGGCAGCTGCCAAGGCCGTAGATCGTCAGGTCGATCGGGCCGAAGTCGATGGGAAAGGAGATTCCCATGGCGACCACCGGACTCATGTGCGAACGGGTAGCGGCCACGTCGAATTCCAATTCGTAAAGCTGCCCGGTAACCATCGGCGTGCTCAAGCAGTTCATCAGGAACTCGTAATAGCTACTTGCCCCGCTCCAATCGGTGAAGGCCCCGAACCCAGCAGCCGATGCACCGTCCGGTATGGGTAGTGGTACGGCGTTCGGCACGAAAGTGCAAGCGAAATAGTCCGCGGTGGAGGTGACCATGTAGTCCATCCAGCCGGTGGCGCAGGTGAGGTAATCATCGGGGCTCATACTGGTGCCTTCCGGGCAACAGGTATTCGATTCGAAGGAGCCATTGGTGATCAGTTCGTCCTGCGGTTGTACAAGGTCGCAGGGGCATCCGGCCAAGTCGTTCAAGTCCACCAGCCCGTTACCGTCATCGTCCATCCCGTTGTCGCAGATCTCCTGAGCTACTAGAAGATCTGCGAACAACAAGAACGGTAGCATCACCCAAAGCCGCCATGGCCAGGTGGTCCTTGTGATGCTATGGTGTGAGGGGCGCAAGACGAGGTATCACATGCTTATCGATCGATCGCGACCTGCGAACGAACGATCCTGCCATTCGAAAGTTCTGCACATACGGTGTAAATGCCAGCCGCGAATCCATCCACAGGGAGCATCACTTGTGCTGCGTTCATACGATCCATGCGCACCACTTCGCGGCCACCAGCATCCACCATACGCACGGTGCGGATGGGTTTTTCCGAAGACCGGACGGTGAAACTTCCGTTCGCAGGCGAAGGGTATACGTCCACACTGAAGGCGCCACTGGCTTCACTGATACCAACACCGATGGAGATGGTTTCACAGGTGGTCGCTTCGCCGCATTCGCCAAAGGCGGTGAGACACACGGTGTACGGTCCAGCCTCTGCATATGTGTGTGTAGGCGACTCCTCATCGCTCTCGGTGCCGTCACCCAGGTCCCACAGGTATGTTGTGGCACCCGAGCTCGTATTCTCGAAAGTGAATTGGTAACCTGTGTTCGTTGTGGCGTAGCTAGCGGAAACAGAGCAGCATGGGTTGAAGGAACTCACTGCCACCGATTCGGTCCCCATGGTGTAGTTGAATACGTTGAACCCTGAGCCCGGTAGGCTTGTGAAAGGTGTAACGATGGCTTCGTCTTCGGTCCAGGGCAGGTCCAGTTCTAGGTTGTTGCACACTGCATCTAGGTTCTCATCGGTGCGGATCAAAATGCCGCTCCATTCGCTGGTGCCCAAGTTGGTGAAGCCTAGAACAGCAAGCGAGCCATCGCCCATGTCGAACAGGGCTGTGCCGTTGTCCGATCCTACACCCCCGAACAGTTTCGAATTGTTCAGCACGCCGTCGGGTCCGAACTCACCCCAAGCCATTTCATAGTCGCCCGCAGCACCTTCCACATATTGAGGATGGGCAAGGTAGGTTACACCACCATCCTGACCAGCGACCAAGGAAACGGTCTCGATTCCTTGTTCCAATACGCGCGTCCAGAGATGTGTTCCCGAACTGGATAACTTGGTGATGAAGGCCGTCACGTCACCGGGAAAGTAGCCCAGTGAACGGCCGCCGACATAGATATCCCCTGTCACACTCTCTGCTACCGTATAGGCTTCGTCCACACCACCACCACTGCTGATGCTCCGTGCCCAAAGTTCGTTGCCCAGTGCATCGGTGCGCACCAGATAGCCCGAAGGGGAAAAGCCTGTTCCCAGGCCATCGCCATATCCGACCATCGCATACCCACCATCTGCAAGGCGTTTGGCTTGGTAAGCCCAATCCCAACCTGTAGTGCCATACGAACGTTGCCATTCGATCGTTCCATCTTGATCCAACTTGGCAAGGGTCATATCGTATTGATTGCCACCGGCGTCGGATCGACCCGTTGCAATGAAACCCTCTGGAGTGGCTGTCAGGTAATGGAAGGCATTGGAACTACCGGTATCCACCCGTTTGGCGGAGATCAGGGTGCCATCCAGCGCGATGTGTAAAAGCAGCCCGTCGCGCGAATTGGTACCCAGACCCATGGTGTAGCCCGCCACAAGAATTCCTTCTGGACCCACGGCGATGCTGTTGCCGTAGAATCCTTCTTCAGTGAAGAGAGGATACTTGTTGGTCCATACGTGGTCTCCAGCTGGTGAGAGACGCGTCACTTGCACATCATCCTCGTTCACCGAAGCGATCAGGAAATGGTCCTCCGCATCCATAGCCACACCGGAGATATACAGTGCGCCGGGCATGGTCAGGATGCGTTCAAAAGGTTCTTGTGCGAGTAGAGGAAGACTCAGTGAGAGCAGGAACGAAAGCGTAATGGATCGCATCGATGGAGGTTTGTTGACAAAACTGTGGAAGTGGCGTGAGAGTCGCACCAACGCTTGTCCCAGGGTGAACGGACCACCCCGTCCGGCCTTAAGGCTCATTCGTGGTTCGGCTCAAGATCTTGGCTATGTGCTCCTTGTAACTGCGGCCGCTGAGCACGTGCTGGCCGTTGCTCATGGTGAAAAGGAACTCATTGTTCCCGCTATACCGTGAGTTTCGAACGTGGGCCATGTTCACCATGTAACTCCGGTGAACGCGCACGAAAACCGCGGGGTCCAGATCGGTCTCCACCATGTTCATGGTCATGCGCAAGAGGTAGTGCCGGGGCTTGGTCTGTAGGATCAGGTAATTCCCTTCCGCCCGGATGAAGAGGATGTCCTTCACGGGCACGCGGTACTCTCGTCCTTTTTCCTTGATCACGATAACCTGGGTGTATTCCCTGCGCGAATTCATATGGTCTTGGATCAAGTCCATCAACCGTCCAGTGAGGCGCTTATTCTCGCGCATCTCAACGAAATCCTTGGCTTTGGCCAGGGAAAGGAAGAAACGCTCGTCGTCATAGGGTTTCAGCAGGTAGTCCACTGCGTTCACATTGAACGCTTGAGTGGCATATCGATCGTGGGCGGTGGCGAACACCACATAGGGTGCTAGGCCAGCGGGGAATCGTTTGATCACGTCGAACCCACTGAGTTGTGGCATTTGGACATCCAGGTACATCAAGTCCACAGGCTCTTGTTGGATGGTGGCCAAGGCTTCGGCCCCGTTGCGGCACTCGGCCACCAACCGTATCTCCGGGTCGGTGCTCAAAAGGCGCACCACACGTGTGCGGGCTGCGGGTTCATCATCAACGACGATCGCGCGTATCAGCTTCATACAATGTACGTTCTTGGGTCTCGAAGGGGAAAGCCAGGATCACTTGAAAGCCTTTTCCGTGTTCAGAATGTACATGGAAGCTGCCCGCACCGCCGTATAGGAGCGATAGGCGCTCGCGAACATTGGAAAGACCGATCCCTCCCTGGGAAAGTGCGCCGGGTACATTTTGGCAACCGCGCCCGTTGTCACTCACGATCAGCTCGATAATGCCTCCTGCTTTGCGTGCTTCAATGGTGATATGAACCTCGGCATTGGTCGCATCCAAACCATGTTTGATGGAGTTCTCGACCAAGGGCTGCAAAACCATGCCGGGCACCATGGCCGTCTGGCACTCCGATGGGATGTTGTAGTGCACTTGAAGCCTGTCCTGGAAGCGGATCGACTCGATGTCCAAGTAGTTGCCCACATGGTCCACTTCGTGCAATAGCGTCACGAGTTCCTTGCGCTCCTCGTCCAAGGTCGTACGTAACAACTGGCCGAGTCGCGAGAGTACCTTCCGTGCGCTACGGGTGTCCACATCCATTAGGGCACTAACGGTATTCAGGGTATTGTAGAGGAAGTGAGGTTGCAGCTGTTTCTTGAGCGCCAACAACTGGGTGGTTTGCAATTCGTTCTGAAGCTGGAGCACGCGGGTGCGTTCTTCCCGCACCTGGCGGTGTGTTTCCATGTACATCAGCAGGACCAGTAGCAGCCCGTATTCCATGAACCGCTGCACGATGCCGCCGGGTAAACTCATGATAACCCCTTGGAGCATTTCAGGCTGCCAGGGAACACGCCCGCTGGAATTTAGAATGCCGATGTACACCACATTGCTCAAGAGTTCATGCGCTGTACACAGCAGCAGACCAAGGGTAAAGTGTAGCAGGATGGGTTTCCACAGGGGGCGCCCCTTGATGGGCCAGCGCTTGGACCATCGGTGCACCAAAGGCAGGAAGAGCGCCCATGTGAAGAAGTTAAGGAAGGGTATGGGTGCTTGCATCCACCAGTCGAACCGGTCCGGTGCAAGACCCATCTGGGTTCTGCCAATAAAGGAGGTGAAGACGAAGAGCCCCGAAAGCAGGCCAGCGGATAGCAGCACCGTGCGCATGGGAACCGGGGACGCACCGAAGTAGGACCTGATGGCGGCGATGATCTTCATCCTGAGGCGGACATTCCTTCCCGGTACCTGAGCCTCTTGTAGCTCGTGAACTATCTCCTGACCGAACGAAGATGAGAATTGCAACGGTAATGCCACCGGTGGAGCCTGCCTCTTCGGTACCGCCTCAGTCACCTCGCTTTGCATGGGATGTCGACAAGGGCACCTGCGAATGACCGCCGGAGCTCCATATGACGACAAATTACCCGTCCGCTCCCCTTATGTCGAAGACGGACGGGATGGTCCGTGGGTATCGGGGTGAAGTTGTGCCATGCAGGATCACAACGAGCTGCAGGGATAAGCTAGCTGATCGCCTCTGATCCGGTTAATGCCTTCGCGATCAAGTCTTTATAACTGCGTCCGCTGATGATGCGCTCGCCGTTAGCCATAGTGAAGATGAACTCGTTGTTGCCACTGTAGCGCGTACTTCGAGTGTGCAACATGTTGACCATATAGCTCCGGTGGATCCTGAGAAAACGGGCAGGGTCCAGCTCGGTCTCCACGGCGTTCATGGTCATGCGGTAAAGGAAACTCCGATCCGCCAGAACGAGTTTCAAGTAGTTCCCTTCGGCCCGCAAGAAGATCACATCGTCGGCCTGTACAACAACGTCTCGGCCTTTGTCGCGAATCGCAAAAGTGTCAGTGAACTCACTGTGCTCATGCAAATGCCCGCGCACCAGGTCCAACAACCGCCCGGTCAGTTTTTCATTGGTGGTCATGGCGAGGCGTTTCTTTGCTTTGGCCACTGATGCATGGAATCGCATGTCATCGTAAGGTTTCAACAAATAGTCCACGGCACTCACCTCGAAGGCTTTCAGGGCATACTGGTCATATGCCGTCACGAACACCACCAAAGGCATCCGCGTGGCACTGATCCGGCGCACCACTTCGAACCCGTTCATCTGTGGCATTTGGATATCGAGAAAGACCAGGTCGGGCTTGTGCTTAGCAATGGCAAGGACAGCTTCCTGCCCATTGCGGCACTCCGCCACTACATCCAGTGTAGGATCCTGGTTGGCAAGTTCCACCAGCCGCTCGCGGGCATCGGGTTCATCATCCACAATGATCAGTCGGGTACGTTTCATGGGTGTTCTGGGGCTTGTTCAACTGGGAGCGAGATAGCAACATGGAATCCACCTCCGGGAGGTTGTTGCACGTCCATCGCGGCACGGTCGCCGTAAAGCGTTCGTAGGCGTTCGCGCACATTGCGAAGGCCGATACCGCCGTGGGAAAGGGCTTGTCCGATATCATCACACCCAGGTCCATTATCCACGACGTTCAATATCAAGATTCCGTTGTCCTGCGTGGCGATCACTGAGATATGTACCGCATCGTTGATCCTATCAAGCCCGTGTTTGATCGCATTCTCAGCCAACGGCTGTAGGATCATGGAAGGCACCATGAGTTCGCCAAGATCCGCTGGAACACTGTAGGTCACCGATAGCCGGTCACGGAAACGCACCGCCTCGATGCCGAGGTAGTCGCTTACATGGTCCACCTCTTGAGCGAGACTCACGGTCTGTTGACGTTCTGTATCCAACGAAACGCGCAACAGATGTCCTAGCCTACCGAGCATGCGGCGTGCGCTTTCGGGCTCCTTACCTACCAGCGAGCTTACACTATTCAGAGTATTGAAGAGGAAGTGCGGCTGCAGTTGCTTCTTCAATGCGTTGAGTTGCGTGATCTGCAATTCGCTCTTCAGTTTCAGCAGTTGCTCATGTTCGGCGCGTTGCTGGCGTACGTTCTCCAAGGCCACTAGCACGCCCATCAGTACCCAGTATTCCATGGTGCGCGAGAAGATGGCAGGTGCCAGTGCACTATAGGCCCAGCTGCGGTTCGCCGGGTCGGTGAAATCGAAGTCGCCGATCTCTTGCAGGATACTGTAGTAGATCGCCGATGTCATCACCTCGTGCATGCTGGCGATGAGCAGGCCGAAACCCAGGTGGATAAGGATGGTGCGCAACAAGGGCCTTTCCTGCAGGGGCCATCGCATGAGGATGGAGTACACCAGCGGGCAGAGCAGGGCCCAGAAGAGGAAGTTGAGGTAGGGCACCGGTGCCTCACGCCACCAGTTGAATTCGGCCATGTTCTTCAGGTCCGAATACACATAGTGGTGCATGTAGGCCTGGAACAGGAAGAGCGTGGCGAGCACCCCAGCCGTGATCAGGATGGTGCGGTACCGGATGGGGACGCGCTGGAAGTAGTTCATCGCTCGTAGTTGAACGGCCCCGCACCCGATGCGAAAGGGTAGCGAGGCCGTCCGTTACTTCTCGGTCCACCGGTGTTGCGACCGGTCCATCGGGGAAGCATGACGAAGCTAGGGGCACACCTCGGGGCGGACCAACGGGTTGGTGATGGACGGCAAGCGGTGGGATGAACGGTTGGTCCGTTTTTGCGCGGAAATGCGCGCAAATGCAAGACTTCCAGCACGCCTTTGCTGTGTAGGTCGTGGAGCGCGGGTGTGAAGAGCGGTGGTCTTGAACGACAAAGCCATCGGCATGTGTCCGATGGCTTCGCGCGATGAAAGGGGCATCTAACCGATCACGACGGTGAAGGTCTGTCCATTCACCGAAACCGTGAAACTGCTGTCGCATGCGCCATTACCGTAGTCGATGGTGCGCGCCGGTCTTCCGCTGGGGGTGATCTGCACGGTCCCTTGGGTGATGGAAGGACAGTCCAAGGCGACCCGCAGCGCATTGGTGATACTGACCGTGTACGTTTGACCGTTGCGGTTGACTCCGTTACCGCCACCCGTGATCAAGTACACATCATCGGCCAGCCCGGGTGTTCCTTGTCCCGCTATCCACGTACGCGTGCGGTTGGCTACATGCGTGGCGGTCCAGGAGCCGTTCGCTGCGGTCAAGGTTCCATTCACGCTCACGCTGAATTGGAGCTGACCTTCTCCGTTCGGTCCCAAGTTCGTCACGGTCTTCGTGCCCTGCACCAAGTTGTCGTTCACGTAGTAGTTCTCGGGCGTGATGGTGATCACGGTCCCCACATCGCGGTATCGACCGGTATAGCTCACCAGGATGCGGCCTCGACGCAGACGACCGTTGGACGCTGTACAGTTCACGGCGCCGAAATCCAAGGTGATGGTGCGCGGCGTACCTGTCGTGTCGAAGGTCACGGAAGGGTCGCAAAGGTCCCGAAGCCCGTTCGCATCAACGGCCTTATCCACTTGCGCCAGCATGTCGCTGAAGACATCTTCGGCGCGCGCGTTGTCGCTGGCGCTGGTGTAGTCCAGGTCGACCGCAGGTTCATCTGCTTTGTCCTTGCGGCAGGCAGAGAGGAGCATGAGCGCGAGCAGGGAGATGGTACTGGCTTTCATGGGTTGGATTCTATGCACCATTGGATGCGATCCGCATGCCAAGGTTTGATCCGCACCGATCGGCCCTGTTCAACCGATGCGGTGCAAGACCACGAAACTGAAGGCGAACGCGTGTCGGTCGTCCGCCTCGTGATGCGTGCGTTCCACCTCCCTCCATTCTCCGGGATCCAGCGGTGGAAAGTGGGTATCCCCTTCCACCGCGCTGTGGACGATGGTGAGGTACAACCGATCAACGAGGCGCATGGTAAGCGCTTCCCGATAGATCTGTCCGCCGCCGATGATGAAGGCTTCCAACTCGTTGGCGCGTTGTGCTATCGCCAACCCGGTGGCAAGTGAATCCACCACCAAGGCACCGGGTGCCTCATAAGCCGTATTGCGCGAGACCACGATGTTCACGCGATCCCGCAAGGGCCGGAACTTCGGGGGGATGCTCTCGTAATTCTTGCGACCAGTGATCACGTGGTGTCCCTTCGTGATGCGCTGGAAGTACTTCAGGTCGTCGGGCAGGTGCCAGGGCAGGTCGCCGTTCCTTCCGATCACACCGTTCTCCGCCACGGCGGCGATGGCCGAGACGATCATACCGAGACCGCGGCTTTGATATGCGGGTGTGGGTCGTAACCCTTCAAGGTGAAGTGTTCGAACTGGAAGGCGAACAGGTCGGTCACGCTCGGGTCGATCTCCATCGTGGGAAGGGGGCGTGGCTCACGGGTGAGCTGAAGTTTCGCTTGTTCGATGTGATCGTTGTACAGGTGTACATCGCCGAAGGTGTGCACGAATTCGCCTGGCTTCAACCCGCACACCTGCGCTACCATCAGCGTGAGCAAAGCGTAGCTCGCGATGTTGAAGGGCACACCGAGGAAGGTGTCCGCGCTGCGCTGATAGAGTTGGCAGCTCAATTTGCCATCCGCCACATAGAATTGGAAGAGGCAATGGCAGGGCGGGAGCGCCATATTCGGCACATCGGCCGGGTTCCATGCGCTCACGATCATGCGGCGGCTATCCGGGTTCTTCTTGATCATGGCCACCAGGTCGCTGATCTGATCGATCGTGCGCCCGTCGGGAGCCGCCCAGCTGCGCCATTGATAGCCGTATACCGGACCGAGATTGCCGTTCGCATCGGCCCACTCATCCCAGATCTTCACGCCATTCTCTTGGAGGTACTTGATGTTCGTATCACCCTTCAAGAACCAAAGCAATTCGTGGATGATGCTCTTGAGGTGGAGCTTCTTGGTGGTGAGCACCGGGAAGCCTTCCGAGAGGTCGAAGCGCATCTGGTAACCGAAGCAGCTGATGGTGCCGGTGCCCGTGCGATCGTGCTTCTGAACGCCGTTCTCGAGGATGTGCCGGAGCAGGTCGTGGTATTGTTTCATCGGTCTAGCGGCAACGAAGGTAGTGCCACCAGAAGGCGGAGATGGCCTGTTGAAAAGTCATGAACGATCACTCGTGCTCCTCCTCTTCCGGCTCTGCTCGACGCAGTCCGGGAATTGAATCGAGCAGTCGGTTCTTCATGCGCTCGTAGTACGACTTGGTGTCCACGGTATGCGCCACCACGGAAGCGATCATGCTCGCGTACATCAGTTGGAAGATCACGCTGTGGCGATCGGTCATCTCCAGCACAAGGATGGCACTGGTGAAGGGTGAACGTGTGACACCGGTGAGGAAGGCGCACATACCACCCAGGATCATCATGTTCAACTCACCGCGGTCCTCGCCGAACCAACTGCCGAAAAGGCCGCCGATAGCCGCACCCGAGGAAAGGGCTGGAGCGAACACACCGCCCGCGCCACCAGCACCCATAGTCACCACCGAGCCCAGGATGCGACCTAGTGCATCCTTCCAATGCGGGGCGGGCTGTTCGGAGAAGAGGTACTCGTCGAGCAGACGGTCGCCACTTCCCAAGGTGACCTGCCCGAAAGTGAGCACCAACAAGGCGAAGGTGAAGGCCAGGGCGAGCACGAACAGCAGTTGCGGCAGCCAGCTCTTGATGGAGCGACGGATCTTGTCCAGTAAGAGCAACACCTTGCACGAGGCCGCGCCCAGCACACCACACACGGCGCTGATCGCAAGCAGTTTGTACATGAATGATGGGCCTACTGTGGCCACCTTCGGGTAGCCGTAGAGGAGGTAAGGTCCCAAAAGCCATTGGGCTGTCATACCACTGAGGATCACCGAGCTCAACACCGCCGTACGGAATTTGGCGATGTGCGTGCGCGTGAGTTCCTCGATGGCGAAGACGATACCACCGAGCGGTGTGTTGAACGCTGCACTGAGTCCGGCCGCCCCACCGGTGATCATCATCACCTTGCGGCTCACCTTGGGCCAGAAAGGTGGCAGCAGCTTGTGTACGGTACGGTAGACACTGCCGGCCAATTGAAGCGTTGGTCCTTCACGCCCGATGGCGCCACCACCTAAGGCCAGGGCTATTGACGAGGCGATCTTCACGATGATGATGCGCACGTTGAGGAAGCGCCAGCTGCCGTCGTTCTTCTCTTCGTCCTTGGCCACTTCCACCGCGGCCATCAGTTGTGGAATGCCGCTGCCGCCGCTCATGGGACTGAAGTACCGCACCAACCACCAGCTGGCCACGAAGGCGAGCGGGGCCGAGAGGAGGATCATCCTCGGATCATTGGCCAGAAGGTCATGGTTCCACTGGTGGGCTTTCTGAAAAAGCTTGGTGTAACCAACCGCGATCAGTGCCGTGAGGATCGCGCTCACTTGATATGGAAGCGCGAGCAGCACGAAATTCTTCGCCTGGCTGTTCCACACGAACTGGCGCACGCGTTCCAACCGGCTCCAGACATACTTCTGGACCTTAAGGGGAAGGGTGCGATAGTCCTGTTCTTCCATCGGGTCGCGCCAAAAGTAGAGGCGCAACGAAGCTTGCGATGGCTCTGCGCGCCAAAGTGATCAACAACGAAGGCCGTGTAGCGCAGGCTATTTGCCGACGGCCATCGCGTCGATGAGCGCGAAGGAGTAGCTGTTCTTGCGGTCGAAGGTCTTCACCACGAACTTGCCCGAGGTGCCGGCCACCGCGCCTTTGGGGCAGGGGATGTACCCGTCCGGATGGATCAATGCGGTGCCTTGTGCCACCACCGTACCACGTGGGTCGAGTGTGGTGGCTTTGAGCACACCGGCCTCGCTGGGTGCGGCGATCCTGTCCTTCTTACTCTTCTTGTCAGTGCTTTCCATTTCGGGGGAGGTGCCCGAGAGCATGATGGCATCCAGGCCTTTCGGTGTGTGATCGTAGAGCAAGGTGATGCCTTGGTCGCCGAGGTGTACCTCCACTCCATCGTAGGATAGGCCGGCCGTGGTCATGAACGCCCGTTCAGCGATGTGCTGCCATTGGATGGAATCGTTCGCTGCCACGTAGCTCGTACGGATATCACCGGCCAACCGGCGCATGGCGATGGCTTCTCCCATGGGGATCTCGAAGCTTGTTTCCAGGAAGGTCTCCACCACCACGAGGCCACCGTTCCAAGCGGGTAGCAGTTCCACGATCTCGTTGGGCACTTTAGCGATGCGCGATGGTGCTGCTTTTTTGGCGCCGCCGTCGATGGCGCCGTAGGCCATGAGCTTGGTTTTCTTGATGCTGGGGATGCGCTGGTCGACGAGCGGCGTAGTCTTCAGTTTGGGGTCCGCGGGATCGAAGGTGAGAACCACGCCTGGCTGTCCGGTAAGCGATCCATAGCGGATGGCCATGGACACTTTGCCGCCATCGCGCTCGCAGATGCGGGCACTGGAGACGAAGTCCTTGTCCACGAGCACGTCGCTCACTTTCTGGCCGCGGTCGCTCAAGGTGGTCAAGTGCGTTTCATGGCAGAGCTTGTCACTCTTGCGTTCTTCGCCTTCGCAGGGGAACACATAGGCCAGGAGGTGGATGGTGCCATCGTTGGCCAGGCTGATCTGGTGGATACGGCTGGCCACATCGTTGTAGGGAAGCGTGGCGGTGCCGCTCCAAAGTTGGGTGAACTCCTTGTCGAGGTAGGAGAACCAGAAGCGCTTGTTGCCCTTGGAGTCGAACGTGTAGTTGTTCAGCAGGAAGTGCTGCCCATCCGGCGCGGCGGTGATGCGTTCGTCCAGTGCATAGAGCAAGCCCTGCGAGAAGAGCATGGGGTCGGGGAGCGGACGGTAGGGCAGGGTGGTGGTGGGGTCGTTCTTGAAAAGGATTTCGCTACTTGCTACACGACGCAACGTGCTCAAGGTGGGCGCCCCCCGTGTATCCACTTGACCGATGGCGTACTCGGTGGTCTTCTTGGTGGTGGAGGCGAGCAGGCAGTGCAGGGTTCCGTCCACGATGAAGGGCGTTACGCCGTTCCACAGCAGAGCATCGAAAGGGTGGTTCTGCAAAACCAACTCGTCGGTGGTGTTCAGGTCCGCGTCCAATGTCACCACTTTCGGCACCATGTTGTCCTCCACATAGAGCAAGCCCTGCTTGTCGGCCACGAGCACGCCGCTCACCACGGCGTACACATCACCGGAAGCGTTCTTTGGGGCACGTGAGAAGGCCTTGCCCACGTGCAGTTTGGCGGCTTGGCCGAAGGAGAGGCTCGCAAGTGCGAGCGCGAGGATCGAGAGGGTGGTGCGGGTCTTCATGGTGTCGAAGGGCTGAAGGTAGTGGGTCACGGCATGCGCAACCAACCGGCGATGCGGTCGTTGTCGATGCGCCAGTGTCCATCGGTATGGTCCAGGTCGAAGGTAGTACGGGTGCTGCGTGTGTTCTGCTGGATCACCTCCACCTCGCCGTTGTCCACCGCACTGATGATCGCCACGTGGCCGAACGTGTTGCCCACCCATGCATCGTAGACGACAAGGTCGCCTTCGCGTGGCCTCGTGCGGCTCGGATTGGAGAACTGAAGCAAGCCTCGATCCGTGTTCAAGGCCCCATCCACGAGGGTGGTGTCGAAGAAGTCCTTCGCGTTGCCGTAGCTGTTCGGCATGCGGTGGTCGTAGTGTTCCAGGTAGTACCGCTTCACGAACTCCACGCACTGGTATTTCAGGCCTACGTTGTAGCCATCCACCACATGTCGTCCATGTGTGGCGCGCATGCCATCGTTGTGGAACACCACTACGCCATGTAGGCTGTCCAGTGCATCGCCCGGTCGGTGTGTGATCGCAAGTCCTGGCACGATGGCCTTCCCCGCGCGGATGCCGTACCACGCGGACACGCCTATGACCGTCAGAGCCAGTGCTATGATCGTGCGCTTGCGCACCGGTCCTCACATCACGATACCCGCGATGGTGGCGCTCAGGTAGCTAGCCATGGTCCCGCAGAAGAGGGCCTTCAAGCCGAGCTGGGCCAGGTCCGCACGGCGCTCCGGAGCGAGCTCACCGATGCCGCCGATCTGCATGCCTACGCTGCTGAAGTTCGCGAAGCCGCAGATGGCGAAGCTGGTGATCAACAGGCCTTTCTCCGTGATCACGGGGATGGTCTTGTCGGTCAGGCTCTTGAACGCGACGAATTCGTTCACAGTGAGTTTTTGGCCAAGCAAGGTGGCCACGCTGTTGACATCCTGCATGGGCACACCCATGGCCCAGGCGAAAGGCGTGAAGATCTTGCCGAAGACCCAGTTCAGGCTCAAGTTGAACTCGGGGTTGAAGAGGTGACCGGCCCAGCCCAGGATACCATCGATCAAGGCGATCAGGGCGATAAAACCGATGAGCATGGCGATCACGTTCATGGCGATCTTGAACCCATCGCCGGCGCCGTGGCCGATCGCATCGATAACGTTGGTGTAGTTGCTCTTCACCTCCAGCTTCACGGTGCCCATCGTTTCACTTCGCTCGGTCTCAGGGAAGACGATCTTGGCGATCACCAACGCACCCGGCGCGGCCATCAAGCTAGCAGTGATCAATTTCGGAGCCAGGTCCATACCTGCTGCCGCACCCATGTTCGCATACACGATCAGGATGCCGCCGGCGATGCATGCCAGGGACCCGCTCATGCTCGCGAGCAGTTCGCTCTTCGTCATGCCTTTCAGGTAGGGGCGGATCATCACCTGCGCCTCCACCTGGCCCACGAAGGCGCTGGCCACGTTGCTCAAAGCTTCGGCGCCACTCACCCGCATGATGAAGTTCATGCCCTTGGCGATGATGGAGACCACGCGTTGCATGAAACCGATGTGGTAGAGGATGGCCACCAGCACGCAGACCAGGATGATCGTGGCCGTGATGTTGAAGGCGAACACGAAACCACCGCCCCAGTAGTTACCCATGCTGCCATCGGGCTGTTGGGTGATGATGCCGCCATAAACGAATGAAGCCCCCTCGCGCGAGTAGTGCTCGATCTTCTCCATGCCTTTGCCCAGCCACTGGAAGAAAGCCGTGACCGGTGGCACCTTCATCACCAACAAGGCGATCGCCGTTTGCAACAGCAGACCACTGATCACAAGCCGTTTATTGATGGCCTTGCGGTTATTGCTCGCCAAGTAAGCGAGGCCAAGGATGAGCGCGATGCCGATCAGGCCTGTGAATCGTTCCATGGTGAATGCCGTGAACTTGGCGCGGAGTTAGGTGGTGGTAGGCTGTGAATGTAGCAGGAACCAGCGATCAGGGCTTCGCGGTCAACGGCGCCACGATCTTCCGGCGGATCCATCGGGGAAGTAACACCACCCCGATCAGGATGTACGGGTAATAACTCATCAACCGCCACAACAGGGCCAAGGCAGGTGCAAGACCCGTGGAGATGAACATGCCCAGGAAGTCGTTGAAGATGAATTCGGCCAATCCGCTGCCGCCCGGTGTGGGGCTGAGGAGGATGATGATGCCCATGACCACCTGCTTGCCGTAGATCACCGCATCGTTAAGGCCGGCGTTCGGATGGAAGGCGTGCAGGATACAGTTGACGATGGAATAGCGTGCGGTCCACGACGCGAAGGTGGCGAGGAGAGCAGGCCACCAATGGTCCCAGCCTTTCTTCTTCAACCCATTGGCGGCGGTGATGAGCTGGTCTCCCGTGGTGACCATGTCCCGGCGCCAGCGGCGAAGGAGCGGCGCGGAGAAAAGGCCCACGAGCGCGCGTTTCACGAAGACCGGGTTCACGAAAAGGGCGTAACCCACGAAGAGCTTGTACCCCAGAATGCCGAAGTACACTGTCCAGAACCACACGAAGAAGCCCGTATCCCAAGGTCCACTGCCGGTGTCCACACCGGCGAAGAGCGCTTCGCGGCCCACAACGAAGTACATCACCGGTGCCATCACGGCCAGGAAGATGCCATCGAGGAAGGATGTGAAGGTGATGATGGTGATGCTCTTGCCAGCTTCGACGCCTTCGCGCGTGAGAATAAGGATGGCGAAGAGGAATCCACCACCGATGATGCCAGGGGCTAGTGCCGAAGCGAACTCCCACAACATGATCACCACGAAGCTGCGCCCCCAGGTGAGTTCACGCTCGGTGAGCAACCTGATCCGCACCATGTAGGCGTAGTCGCGCACCACCACGCTCAAGGCGGCCAGTACCATCCAGAACGTCGTACGCCAGGTCCACTGCACCGCATCCAGCGCTTCCCAGTTGGCGTTGCGCCAGATCAGGAAAGCGGTGAAGGCGAGACCGATCACCACGGGCAACAGCACACGTCGTGTACTGAAGGAGCGCAGGATCTGGTTCTCGTCGAGGCGCATCGATGGTCGCCGCAGCCTTGGTGAAGGAGGCGATACGGGGCCCAAAGTACCCACGTGAAGGTCATGGTTGTACGCCGATCGTCGAGTACCACGGATCGGAGTTGGTCAACCTGCTTCTTGGTGGTGTGCTTGCAAAGCCCCATCTTGGCACCGAACACGACACAACTCCATGGCGAACAAGCTTTTTGCGACCAAGTCGTTGGAACGGATCCTGGCCTCGGGCACGGACGAGCGCGGCCATTCCATGAAACGGACCCTCTCTTCCTGGTCCCTCATCGCGTTGGGCATCGGGGCCATCATCGGCGCGGGGCTATTCGTACGTACCGCCGCCGCCGCTGCCCAAAGTGCCGGCCCGGCGGTCACGCTCGGTTTCATCATCGCCGCCATTGGATGTGCCTTGGCCGGTCTCTGCTATGCGGAACTTTCCTCGTCCATCCCCATTTCGGGAAGCGCCTACACCTACACCTATGCCACCATGGGCGAGTTGCTCGCTTGGATCATCGGCTGGGACCTGGTGTTGGAGTACGCGGTGGGTGCGGCCACCGTCGGCATCGCGTGGAGCGAATACCTGAACAACTTCCTGGTGGAGATCATGGGTATGGCGCCCATCGGCTATGAATGGTGCCATTCGCCGTTCCAAACCTCGGTGGATGGTGTTAGCGGCATCATGAACCTGCCGGCCCTCTTCATCGTCACGGTGCTCAGTCTCCTGCTCATCCGGGGCACACAGGAGTCGGCGCTCGTGAACAACCTGATCGTGATCGTGAAGGTGGCCATCGTCGTGCTCATCATCGCGCTGGGTTGGGGCTTCATCGATGCGGCCAACCACACGCCTTACATCCCCGAAGCCACCAAGTACGTGGACTATGAAGGCCTCACACACAATTACGGCGGCATCCTCGGCATCCTTGGTGCGGCGGGCACCGTGTTCTTCGCCTTCATCGGTTTCGATGCAGTGAGCACCGCGGCACAGGAAACGAAGGATCCGAAACGGTCCATGCCCATTGGTATCCTGGGGTCATTGTTGATCTGCACTGTGCTTTATGTGTTGTTCGCACACGTGTTGACCGGTCTGGTGCCGGTGGAGTTCTTCCGCGATCCTAACAAAGGCGGCGAAGCTTCTGTTGTGGCGGCCATCCAAGAAGCCATGCCGGGTTATGGCTGGCTCAGCAAGTCCGTCACCGTGGCCATCCTCGCCGGTTTCTCTTCAGTGATCCTCGTGATGTTGCTCGGCCAGAGCCGCGTGTTCTACTCCATGAGCCGCGATGGGTTGCTGCCGGGCCTCTTTTCCGAACTGCATCCGAAGTACAAGACTCCGTACAAGGGCAACATCGCCATCCTCGTGCTGGTGGCCCTCTTCGCCGCATTCGTGCCGGGCAATGTGGTGGGGCACATGACGAGCATCGGCACCTTGTTCGCCTTCATGTTGGTCTGTCTAGCTGTCATCATCCTGCGTAAGACGGAGCCAGACCTGCCGCGTCAGTTCAAGACCCCGTTCGTTCCCTTGGTGCCGATCCTCGGTGTGGTTGCCTGCGGAGCGATGATCTTCGGCTTGGGTAAGGAGAACTGGATCCGTTTGGGGATCTGGCTCGCCATCGGCTTCGTGATCTACTTCGGCTACAGCCGCAGGCACAGCAAATTGCACAAGCACGACTAGGTTGCTATGAGCGGGTTCAAACGGTCGCTCGGTTTATGGGATGCCACCATGCTCGTGGCCGGTTCCATGATCGGGTCCGGTATCTTCATCGTGAGCGCGGGCATGTTGCGCGACCTCGGCTCGCCGGCCTGGATGCTCGCCGCCTGGGTGGTGGCAGGCCTGCTCACCGTGATGGCGGCGCTGAGCTACGGCGAGTTGGCCGGCATGATGCCCAAGGCCGGCGGACAATTCGTGTACCTGCAGCGCGCCTACGGCAAGCTCACCGCCTTCCTGTACGGGTGGACGGCTTTCACGGTGATCACCTCGGGCATCATCGCGGCGGTGGCGGTAGCCTTCGCGAAGTTCAGCGCGGTGTTCTTCCCGGTGCTTTCGCCCGACAACTTCCTTTTCGACCTCGGCTTCGTGAAGGTGAGCGCGGCACAGGTCTATGCGGTATCCACCATTATCCTGCTCTCGCTCTTCAACACGCGTGGGGTGCAAAGCAGCAAAACGCTCACCACCGTCTTCACTACAGCCAAGATCGTTGCGCTGCTGGCGTTGATCATCGTGGGACTCGCCGTCGGGCTGGGCACCGATGTGCTCGCCACCAATTTCAGCACGGGTTGGCAGGCAGCCACCACGGGCCCAGACGGCGCGCTTACCCCGCTCACCGGCGTCGCATTGCTGAGCGTGCTCGGGGTGGCCATGGTGGGCTCGCTCTTCAGCAGCGATGGATGGAACAGCATCACCTTCATCGCCGGGGAGGTGAAGGAGCCGCAACGGAACATCCCCCGCAGCCTGGCGTTGGGCACCTTCATCGTCACGGGCCTCTATGTGTTGGCCAACATCACCTACCTCGCCTTGCTGCCGAGTGAAGGCATCATGAACGCCGAAGCGGATCGGGTGGGAACGGCCGCTGCGCAAGTGATCATGGGTCCTGCCGCCGTGTCGGTCATGGCCATCCTCATCATGATCAGCACCTTCGGATGCATCAACGGCTATGTGCTCGTGGGGCCGCGCATGTACTACGCCATGGCGCAAGAAGGCCTGTTCCTCAAGAAGGCGGGAGAGCTCAGCAAGCGTGGTGTTCCGCAATGGGCCCTGTGGGTGCAATGCATTTGGTCATGCCTGTTGTGCTTCAGCGGCACCTACGGCGACCTCTTGGACTACGCCACCTTCGCCTCGTTGCTCTTCTACATCGTCACGATCTCGGGCATCTTCATCCTGCGCAAGCGCGAACCGGATGCCGAGCGCCCGTACAAAGCAGTGGGCTATCCATGGATCCCAGCTTTGTACATCGTATGTGCGCTGGCGTTCTGCCTGAACTTGCTCGTCTTCAAACCCACCTTCACCATCGGTAGCTTGGTGATCGTTGGCCTGGGCGCAGTGGTCTACTTCATCACCATGCGCACTAAAACCACGGCATAGGCCGGAGCACGAAGTCGCTCAACGAACGCGCACCCTTCGTCCTTCATTTTTTTGTAATGCCCTTTGGGTCTTGATCCTTGCTCCTTAAGCCTTGCTGCTTGAAGCTTGGGACTTCATCAGTTCGTCCCTTCCCGCTTCTTGATCTCGTCGCGGATCTTGGAAGCCTTCTCGTAGTCCTCGTTGTCCAAGGCCTCTTCCAATTTGGTGCGGAGCTCGTCCATGGTCAAGGAGGCGGTGGACTTCTTCTCGCCTTTGCCTTTGCCCTTGCTCTCCTCGGCCTGCTCTTCGCTCTCTTCCCCTTCCTCCACCTTCAGGCCAGCAGCGCTGAGGATGAACTCGTAGGTGAAGATGGGGCAATCGAAGCGTAGGGCTAAAGCGATGGCATCGCTGCTGCGGGCATCGATCTCTACCTCCTTGCCGGCCTGGTCCAGGACCAATTTCGCGTGGAAGATGCCCTCCACCAGATCGTTGATGATCACCTCCTTCAAGTTGATGGCGAGCGTGTCGCACATGTTCTTGAAGAGGTCATGGGTGAGCGGTCGTGCCGGCTTGATGTTCTCCACTTGGATGGCGATGGCCTGGGCCTCCACACCACCGATGATGATGGGCAGGCGTCGGTCACCCTCCACTTCCGACAGGATCAGCGCATAGGCCCCTGCGTGGGTATGGCTGTACGTGATACGAAGGAAGCGTAGTTCGACCTTGTCCATCCTTGCTCAACGGGGCCGTGAAGATAGGGAGGGGAATGCACTTGTCAGAGGTCCAAGGTCAGACAGCGAGGACTTCCCGCCACTAACTGCCGACCCGGGACATCGACGAAAGGTAAACCTACCTTTACACGTCATGGGATTGAACGCATTGGCCATATTGCTCATGTTCGCTGCGTTAGCGCCCCCTACGTGTGACATATCGGCGCAGGTCTTCTGCACGCCGAACTCTGTCTGGCATCATGATAAGGGGGGCTTCTTGTACTTCGGCTATGATCGTGTAGAATACATTGGAGATACTGTTGTAGAAGGACGTGCTTGCCACCGACTGGAGACCACAGGCATGCTGGACGGCACATGGTGGGGGCAGGGTGTTTTCGAGACTGTTGATACGGATATCCTTATCCATGTTGATGGAGACTTGGTGCTGACTCATGATCAAACATGGGACACATTGTACGACTTCGCCGCTACTCCAGGCCAGTATTGGGGAATACCGGATCTATGGCCTGACATGGGTTGCTCGCCCGATGCGCGTGTCGCGGTCATGGATACAGGACATCTTGTTCTGGATGGTCTTTCCCTCAAGTTCCTGTCCGTCGACCTGATCTACGATGAGGTGAATAGCATTCGTGATACGATCGTTGAACGCATCGGAGCGTTACATTCTCCGATACGTTTACGGTCGGTATGTATCACGGACAGTGGCTACGGCGCCTTGCGTTGCTTTCAGGACAATACCCTATCATACTTGGCGCCAACGTCTTCCGGTTGCACGGGTAATGTAGGTGTGGATGAAGACCATCCAGGGAGGCCGCCAAGTGCTTGGATAGACGGGGATGACTGCGTTCTGGATCTCCGCACTGAATTCGGACAATGCACGATCCAACACTTTGACATCACAGGCAAGCTGTGCCAGTTCGGCGTCGGAACAGGACTGATGCGACTTCCTTCTTTTAACGGGATGAACATCATAAAGATCATGCGATCCGATGGCGTTGTACACTCCCTGCGCTTGATCAGGAACTAAGAACGGCTCGGCAGATCGTTGAAAGAACTAGGGTAGGTGCAGACGGCAAGGCCTCCTGCCCCTGCCCCTGCACCTTGAGTTCTCTACCGTTCCGCGTTCAACTTCTTCGCCGCTTCCACCAGCTTCGGAAGGATCTGGAAGGCGTCGCCAACGATGCCATAATCAGCTGCCTTGAAGAACGGCGCTTCGGGATCGTTATTGATCACGCAGATCACCTTGCTCTGGTTCACACCAGCGAGGTGCTGGATGGCGCCACTGATGCCAATGGCGATATACAGGTTCGGGCGGATGGCCACGCCCGTCTGGCCCACATGCTCATGGTGCGGGCGCCAGTGCATATCGGCCACCGGACGACTGCAGGCCGTAGCGGCCCCGAGTTCCTTCGCCAGTTCTTCCACCAAGTCCCAGTTCTCCGGGCCTTTCATACCGCGACCGGCGCTCACCACGAGTTCCGCCTCAGGCAAGGGGACACCTGCACCCGCTTTGCGCAATTCCTTCACGGTGATGCGCGCTGGGCCGAGGTCGCCGCTGTACTCTTCCACCGTCGCGCTGCCACCGTCCTTACCCACCGGGATGGAGTTGGGCATCACGCTGATCACCTTGGTGGCGCTGGTCACTTGCAGCCAGGCCTGTGCTTTTCCGCTGAACACGTTCCGCCTGAATTTGTCACCTTCGGGTAAGGCGATCGCGCCGGCCACGTGGCCCGCCTTCAGTTTTGCGGCCACACGCGGCGCCACGCTCTTGCCGGTGCCGTCATGTACGAACACGATGGTCTTGGCACCTTCCTTGGCCGCCACGTCCGTCACCAGTTTGGTGAGTTGTTGGCCATCCACCGCGGTCACCCCACGGGCCACGATCACCTTCGAAGCGCCTTGCGCACCAAGGGCTTCCAGCCCGCTTGCACCACCGAAGGTCACAGCGGTAACGGGTCCGCCGGCGAGTTTGCTGGCGTAGGTCACGGCTTCTTGGGCCGCTTTCGGCAGCTTTTCGCCGCGGGTATCGATGAATACGATCGTGCTCATGGTCATTTCGGTTTGGGCCCGATGATCATCGGCCCGTACATCGTTCTTGTTCAGATCACCTTCGCCTCGTTGTGCAGCAGTTCGATGAGCTTGCCGGCCTCATCAGCGGGGATCATCTTCACGGCGCCTTTGGCTGGAGGAAGTTCGAAGGAAGTCGTAGCGGCCACGTTGTCGGTCGCTGCGGCGGGGATCACGGTCAAGGGTTTGGTGCGTGCGGCCATGATGCCCCGCATGTTCGGGATGCGCTGCTCGGCCATGCCTTTCGCGGCGCTGAGCACCAAGGGCAGGGAAGCCTCCAACACCTCAACGCCACCTGGTACATCACGCTCAATGGTCGCCTTACCTGCGGCCACTTCTAATTTGCTGGCCAGTGCGATGTAGGGGAGGTCCAGCAGTTCGGCCACCATGCCACCGACTTGGCCACCGTTGTGATCGATGGTCTCCTTGCCAGCGATGATCAGGTCGAAGCCTTTGTCCTTTGCATACGCTGCCACTTGTTCCGCCACTTGCAGCGCTTCGGTGGGCTGGGCATCCACCCGCACGGCTTCATCGGCACCAATGGCCAGGCCTTTACGGATCGTGGCATCGGTGTCGGCACCGCCCACGGTGATGGTGGTCACGGAACCTGCGCCTGCTGCTTCCTTCAATTCGAGGGCGCGCACCAGGGCGTACCATTCGTCGTATGGGTTCACGATGAAGGTGACACCATTGGCATCGAACTGGGTGTTGCCGTTGGTGAAGGCGATGCGGGCCGTGGTATCGGGCACCTGGCTGAGGAGGACGAGGATCTTCATGCTTCGGTAGGAACGTTCCGCACGGCGAAGTGGTTCAGCGCACGGGGCGGCGAAATTAGGCACCAAGGTGCAAGACCGAACGCTTAACTTGGCGAAGCGAACACGAGCAGCAGGCAACACCGGCGCTCCACGGTCCGTCATTCCCTTCGAACCACCGCATGAAGAAACAATACACCACCACCTTCCTCCTCGCGACCAGCCTCTCCTTCCCGGCCTTGTTGAACGCCCAAGCCGGCGCCAGCCTCGACTTCGACGGGGTGGATGACCAGGTCGTTGTGGACAATGGCTCGGCAGCTTTCGTGGACGCTCCAGGCTATACGCTCAGCTGCTGGGTCTACCCCACGAACACGGCCCCGACCTATCCGGATTTCGATGGGTTCGCCGGTATCCGTAATGAGTTCGACGCGGCCTTCTACCTGCTGCAGATCGAACCGGCGACCACCTTGGAGGGCCGCTTCCAGAACAGCGACGGCTCTGAGTTCACAATCTCCTTCGGTGGGTTGGCCCTTAACGCATGGCAGCATCTGGCCTTGGTGTATGATGGGGCCGAGCTGGCCATCTGGCATGATGGTGACCTGGTGGCTACTGAGCCTGCCTTCGGGGCCATCACCAATGGCTCCGTGCCTCTATACATTGGTAATGTCCAATTCAACACGGTCCCTTTCCTGCTCGACGGCAAGGTGGATGAGGTGGCGCTCTTCCGCCGCGCACTGTCAACGGCAGAGATCGGCTGCCTGGCCTCCGGTGCGCCCGATCCGACCGACACCGATCTGGCCTACTACTTCGACATGAACGAGGGTGTGCCCAACGGCAACAATACGGCCATCACCGCCCTGACGGATCAGGTCGACGGCGTGTCTGCTGGGTTGGAAGGCTTTGCCCTCACGGGAAACACCAGCAATTTCGTGGAGTCGCCCGTGCTCGGCAGTGTCATCCAAGAAGCGCTGTGCGAAGGGGGCAGCTACCTCTTCAACGGCGAGACGTTGACGACACCAGGGACCTACACGGCCACCTTCCAGGCCTCCAGCGGCTGCGATTCCACGGTGGTGCTGGAACTGGTGGTCGCGGAGGTGGACAATGGCGTGGTACAGAACGGCAGCACGATCATCGCCACCGCGACAGAAGCAGAGTACCAATGGTATGTATGCGGTGCCTCTGGTAACACGTTGATCCAAGGGGCCACCGCCCAATACTACCAGGCACCCTTCGTGGGGCAATTCGCCGTGGACGTGACCCAGGACGGTTGTAGTGCACTGAGCGAATGCGTCACCGTGACGGCCATCGGCATCGAGGAGCGGCAAGCGCCACTCTTCACCCTCTCGCCTGTGCCTGCTGGCGAAGTGCTCACGGTGGAGCTATCGAAACCCGCCCAGCAAGCACAGCTGACCGTAGTGGATATGACCGGGCGCGAGGTGCTCACACGCAGCATCGGTGCGGCCCGGAAAGCCAATTTGGATGTTTCCGCCTTGCGGCCGGGCGCCTACTTCCTTCGTGTGCAGGCGGATGGTGTGACCCGGGTGGTCCGTTTCGTGCGGGACTAGGCCCGTGTATCTTCGCCCCGCTTTGCGCGGATCCTGTCCCCGGTGGGATGGGTGCCGTTCGGGCAGCTTTGAACCTTTCCCAGCATGCGTACAGTCCAGATGCGTGAGGCCCTCAACGAGGCCATGAGCGAAGAGATGCGTCGTGACCCCAACGTCTTCCTCATGGGCGAGGAAGTAGCGGAGTACGATGGTGCCTACAAAGTGAGCAAAGGCATGCTGGCGGAGTTCGGGGAGAAGCGCGTGATCGATACCCCGATCGCCGAGCTGGGTTTCTCCGGCATCGCGGTAGGTGCCGCGATGAACGGCTTACGCCCCATCGTGGAGTACATGACCTGGAACTTCGCCATCCTCGCAGCTGATCAGATCATCAACCACGCGGCCAAGATGCTGCAGATGAGCGGTGGCCAGTTCCACGTGCCCATCGTATTCCGCGGTGGTAACGGAAGTGCCGGTCAGCTGGCGGCCACCCACAGCCAGAGCTTCGAGGCCATGTACGCGAACATCCCGGGCCTCAAGGTGATCAGCCCCAGCAATCCCTATGATGCCAAGGGCTTGCTCAAGGCCGCCATCCGCGACAATGATCCGGTGCTCTTCATGGAAAGTGAGCGCATGTACGGCGATAAGGGCGAGATCCCCGATGGTGAGTACCTATTGCCCATTGGCGTGGCCGATGTGAAGCGCGAAGGCAAGGATGTCACTATCGTCTCCTTCAACAAGATGATGAAGGTGGCCCTCGCTGCGGCGGAAGAGTTGGCCAAGGAAGGTATTGATGCCGAGGTCATCGATCTGCGTACCATCCGTCCGCTGGACCACGCCACCATCATCAAGAGCGTGAAGAAGACCAACCGCTTGGTGGTGGTGGACGAGAACTGGCCTTTCGGTAGCATCAGCAGCGAAGTGGCTTATCGAGTACAAAAGGATGCCTTCGACTTCCTGGATGCACCGGTCTTCCGCGTGAACCAGGCCGATGTGCCGCTGGCGTTCACCCCCACGCTCATCGAAGCCTCCTTGCCCAGCGTTCCCCGTGTGGTGAAGGCGGTGAAAGAGGTGATGTACGTCGTGAAGTAATGCCTTCACCGCCTTAAGGCCGATGCTCCTGCCTCTGCCTATGGACTCACCTCCCCGGTGCCCTGAGTTCCAAGCAGTTTCCTATTTTCGCGCCCGCTTTCGTCCAACGGGGACGGAACGCGCTGACGGACAAGAACATACACAACACGAAAAGACACGATGGGAAGTGAACTGATGTACTACATCCCCCTGATGGGCGTGGTGGGTCTGGTGGTGATGATCGGCAAGGCCATGTGGGTGAACAAACAGGATGCTGGCGACGCCAACATGCAGGAGCTTGCTGGCTATATCGCCCGTGGCGCCAGTGCCTTCCTGAAAGCCGAATGGAAGGTGTTGGGCGTATTCGCCGCCATCGCCGCCGTGTTGCTGGCTTGGAGCGCTGAGCTCACGGCCGTGGCAGCACATACCGACTGGGTCATCGCCATCGCCTTCCTGATCGGGGCCTTCTTCAGCGCCTTCGCTGGTTGGATCGGCATGAGCATCGCTACCAAAGCGAACGTGCGTACCACCCAAGCGGCACGCACCAGCTTGGCACAAGGCCTCAAGGTGAGCTTCAACGGAGGCACCGTGATGGGCCTCGGTGTTGCTGGCCTGGCCGTGGTCGGTCTCAGCACGCTCTTCATCGTATTCCTCGGCATGTACGTGACCGATGGCAACGCCAACGGTGACCAGATGATGCAGTGCTTGGAAGTCCTGGCAGGATTCAGCCTCGGTGCAGAATCCATCGCGCTGTTCGCCCGTGTGGGTGGTGGCATCTACACCAAAGCGGCCGACGTGGGAGCGGATCTCGTGGGAAAGGTGGAAGCCGGTATCCCCGAGGATGATGCACGCAACCCGGCGACCATCGCCGATAACGTGGGCGATAACGTGGGTGATGTGGCCGGTATGGGCGCCGATCTCTTCGGCAGCTACGTGGCTACGATGTTGGCAACGATGGTGCTGGGCCGCGAAGTGGTCAGCGCCGACAACTTCGGAGGCATGGCTCCGATCCTGTTGCCGATGGTCATCGCCGGTCTCGGTGTCTTGTTCAGCATCGTGGGCACCTTGTTCGTGCGCATCAAGAAGGATTCCGATAGCGTGATGAACGCGCTGAACTACGGCAACTGGGGTTCCATGTTGTTGGTGGCCGTAAGCAGTTATCCATTGATCCAGTGGATGCTTCCTGAGACGATGCAGTTCGTGCGCAACGGAGTTTCTTCGGAGATCACCAGCATGAACGTGTTCTGGGCCATCATCCTCGGCCTGGTGGTGGGTACCTTGATGAGCTTGGTGACCGAGTACTACACGAGCATGGGCCGTCGCCCGGTGTTGAGCATCGTGAAGAAGAGCGGTACCGGTCATGGTACCAACGTGATCGGTGGTCTGGCCATGGGTATGGAGAGCACCGTGCTGCCGATCCTGATCCTCGCAGCAGGCATCTGGGGTTCCTTCGCGCTGGCCGGTATGTATGGTGTGGCCATTGCCGCAGCAGGAATGATGGCCACCACCGCCATGCAGCTCGCGATCGACGCGTTCGGTCCTATCGCTGATAACGCCGGTGGTATCGCCGAGATGAGCGGTCTTCCGAAAGAAGTGCGTGAGCGTACCGACAACCTGGATGCTGTGGGCAACACCACTGCAGCCACGGGCAAAGGCTTCGCCATCGCATCCGCAGCACTAACCGCTTTGGCGCTCTTCGCCGCATACGTGGGTATGTCGGGCATCACGGGCATCGACATTTACAAGGCCGATGTGTTGGCCATGTTGTTCGTCGGTGGCATGATCCCGTTCTTCTTCAGCAGCCTCGCCATCAGCGCGGTGGGTAAGGCCGCCATGGACATGGTGAAGGAGGTCCGTCGCCAATTCCGCGAGATCCCCGGGATCATGGAAGGTAAAGCGAAGCCAGAGTACGAGAAGTGCGTGGCCATCAGCACCAAGGCCTCCATCCGCGAGATGATCGCACCAGGTGCCTTGGCCTTGCTCTCACCGATCATCGTTGGTTTCCTCGCTGGTCCTGAAGCACTGGGTGGCTTGCTGGCTGGTATCACCGTGAGCGGGGTGCTCATGGGCATGTTCCAGAACAACGCCGGTGGCGCTTGGGACAATGCGAAGAAGAGCTTCGAGAAAGGCGTGGACATCGATGGTGTGATGTACTACAAGCACAAGGCCGACAAACCTTCGCCTCCCCACCAAGCCGCTGTAACGGGTGATACCGTTGGTGATCCGTTCAAGGATACCTCGGGTCCTTCGATGAACATCCTCATCAAGCTGACGTCGATCGTAGCGCTGATCATCGCGCCGCACATCAACGAGAACGAGGCGGCCCATGTGCAAGTGCCGGCTGCCACCATCGAGCACACGGTGGAAGTCGCTGCCGATGGAACGATCTTGGATGTGAGCGAGCGGTTCTGATCCTCGCAAAGCTGGAACGAAGAAGGGGCTGCCTGATCAGGAAGCCCCTTCTTTGTTGTTAGGCTAAGAGTAGTCCGGATGAAGGGAGGTGATCACCGCGCCACTGTGAACCGCTGACCGGCGATGTTGGAACCATCCGCAGCGAGAAGGTTGAGCAGGTATGTTCCGTTGCTGAGCGAACTCACATCCAACATGCGCACGCTTTCCTGTGTGATCAGGCGTACATCGCTGACCTGCATCACTACGCGACCCACGGCATCGAGTACGACCACTTGTGTTGGCCGCACCGTGCTCATTCCGATGTTCAGCACAGCGTTCGCAGGAACGGGGTAGAGTTGAAGCAGATCGCTGTTCACACCGTTCTCTCCCACCCCTACCGTAGCGCAATCGATCTGTAGTTCCGCAGCGCCCATATCGCGTTGCACACCGAACACCGGCAAGTCACGTTGGTCGTTGGTCATCAGATCCGGATCGCCCATGTCGATGGCCACGCTCCCGCACTCCAACTCCATCGTCCACGTGGATGCACCATTGTCCGCGAGCGCGTTTAGGTCAGGATCGACACCAGTGCGGTTGCCGTTCATGCCATCCATGATGCCGGTGGCGCCATCGGCGTTCTCCACCAAGGTGAAGGAGACCTCGTTCAACGCACCGCTCACATCGGGCGCCATCGCTGCGGTATTATCCGCGACGATAGTGCTGTTCATGTTCAATGTCCCCATCATGTGGTAGGTACCGCCGCCCGCATCGGTGGCCATGTTGCCAGCGATGGTGCTTGCCATGATGGTGGCAACACCACCATTCACTTGTACGCCACCGCCCGTGGTCGCCATGTTGTTGGCCATCGTGCTATGCTCCACCCATAACGTGCCGGTCGCACCCTCGCCACCTTGCAAGAAGAGGCCACCGCCTTTAGGTGCCTCGTTCGCGTACACCGCGCTGCGTGATATGTTCATCACACCAGCGTTCGCACCCCAGAGTCCACCGCCTTCGTTGCCTGCCATGTTCTCGGTCACGGTGCTGTTCTGTAGGGTGAAGGTTCCTGCGCCCGTCACGTGCACGGCGCCACCGTTCCCTGGCGCGAACGCTGCCAGTTCTCCCGCTGCGGAACAATCGTTCCCGCTGAATACCGAATTGGTCACCGTGATCGTTCCGGTAAGTGATTCGATCGCACCACCGGCACGCACACATTCGTTCTGTTGGAACATGACGTCATCGATCATCACGGTTCCATTCAAGTTGAAAAGGCCACCGCCGCTACCTGCTGGACCATCGGCGATGTTGTTCATCAGCATGGTGTTGTTCCGCACCACAATGGTCCCACCATTGTTGAAGAGTCCACCGCCACCATCATCCGCAGCTGGGCCGCTCGCCGTGTTGCCATCGATCATCACATTGTCCAAGGTCATGATCCCGGTCCCGTTCCAGTAGCCGCCGCCTTCGCGTGCCGCGGTGTTCCCCATGGCTATGCCGCCGTTGATGTTCGTATCACCCGCTCCGGTGATGTGCACTGCGCCCCCGTTACCTGGTGCAGCGCCGGTGCTATTGCCCATGAAGTCGACGTTCGTCAGTGTGGTCAAGTAGCCCGCTTTGCTGAACACCTCGATACCACCGCCCGCTCTGGTCGCGTGGTTATTGCTGAGCGTGCTGTTCAGCACGGTGAGCGTGGCCAGGGTATCGTTCATGATACCGCCGCCGCTGCCCGCTGCGCCCGAGGCCATGTTGTTTGTGATCAGTGTGCCGTTCTGCACCGTGAGCATTCCGGCAAGGTTGAAAATGCCTCCACCGCCTTGGTCGGCCAACGCACCTTCGGCCACGTTCCCATCGATCAGCACACTGTCTACCACCATGGTGCCGGTGCCGTTCCAAAGCCCACCGCCTTCGAGTACTGCGGTGTTCTCGTTCACCGTACCGCGCGTGATCATCGCGTTGCCAGCACCGGTCATGTGGAAGCCGCCACCATTGCCAGGCGAACTACCCGTGCTGTTGTTGTTGAGGATCAAATCCGTAAGCTCCACACTGCCATTGGCACCTGCATTGTCTTCGATGCCACCACCGGCCCGTACAGCGGTGTTCCAACTGATGGTGCTTTGATCCACCATGAGGTGCCCGCCCGTTTCGTTGAAGATACCGCCACCGCTTCCTGCAGCACCATCGGCCACATTGTTCATCACCTGTGTTTTGTTCCGCACGATCAGCGTTCCCCCGTTGTTGAACAGACCGCCGCCGCCATCATGGGCAGCAGGACCGTGCGCCGCGTTCTCGTCGATCACAACGTAGTCCACTGTCATGATTCCGGTCGCGTTCCAGAGCCCACCACCTTCGCGGCCGGCTTTATTGCCGTTCACCGTACCACCACTGACCAGGATGGTCGCCGTGCCTGTAGCATGCAGTCCTCCGCCATTTCCCGGGTTGGGTGTACCGGCCATGCCAGCCACATCGTTGTGGTCAAGGTGAACGTCCTGTAAGGTCAGATCGCCAACGGTGATCTCGATACCACCACCAGCGCGGTTCGCCGCATTGTCGCGGATCGTCACATGGTCCATCATCACGGACCCAGAAACGGTGAAGAGGCCACCGCCACTTCCGCTGACACCATTCGCCATGTTATGGTGGATCGCGCTCATGCCTTCCACCGTCAGCATGTTGTCCACGTTGAAGATGGCACCCCCACCTTCGGTGGCTGTAGTGCCGGATGCGGTATTCCAAGCTAGTTCCGACCCACTGATCCACAGGGAACCGCCAGTAGCGAAAATGGCTCCACCGCGTAGCATGGCCATGCTGTGATGGATCGCGATGTCGCGTAGGATGACCTCGGAACCGGCAATGTGCAGGGCACCGCCATCATCGGCTTGCCCCATGAGCAACGCTACACCGCGCAGCTCAACGTTCACACCCCCGGTGATGTTGAAGATCCGGCTCGTCATTCCTGCACTGATCACCGTGTTCGTGGTATCGTTGCCAACAATGGTGAGGTCTTCATCGATGAGTAGCTCACCCGTGGTGAGCAGGATCGGAACGCCATTCGTGTTCGGCGAGAACACGATCGAGTCGCCGGTCTCAGAAGCCATGATCGCGGCTCGCAACGATCCCGGACCGGAGTCATCGGAGTTCGAGACTGTGCGCGTGGTGGCATGCAGGCTGGGTGAAAGGAGGATGCCTGCCAGGCAGACAAGCGTAAGGGCGGGTCGAGTAGTCCTGTTCATGATATCGATGGGTTAAGAGTTGCTCCATGAGGTCATGGTCATCTACGAGAGCCGAACGCGATCGGATCGATACCACATGTGAATGCCTCATCTCTTCCGGCCGCTCGGAAAAGTGAAGCCCCGCCGATCCGCAGGAACGCGGAAGGCAGGGCTGCTTTGTTCAGGGTGGAGGACTAGCGCTTCTTGGCCGCTTTCTTCGCCGCAGGTTTCGGGATGTCCTTGCCTTTCGCTCCGGACTTGGTCACCTTGACCTCGGTCTTCTTCGCGGGTTTAGCAGCCACTTTTGGAACCGCTTTGCCATTGCTCGGCGCCGGCTTGCCCAAGTTGATCACCTTCACCTCCGGCTTGGGGCTGGCGGTCTCCATGGGGAATAGGCCATGGATCTCCGCATCGATACGGCTGATGATCTTGCCGAGGTCTTCGGGATCCTTGTGGAAGCTGTTGTCCTCCACATCGATGATCAGCAATTTGCCTTTGTCGTAGGTCTGGATCCACGCCTCATAGCGTTCGTTCAACCGCTTCAGATAGTCGATGCTGATGCTGTTCTCGTAGTCGCGGCCGCGCTCGCTGATCTGCTTCACCAGTTTATCCACCGGTGCCTGCAGGTATATCATCAGGTCTGGCGGCGTGATCGAGTGGTCCATGTTCTGGAACAGGCGGAAGTAGTTCTCGAAGTCACGCGTGGTCATCAGGCCCATGGCATGCAGGTTGGGGGCGAAGATGAACGCATCTTCGTAGATCGTCCGATCCTGGATCACATTGCGGCCACTGCGTCGGATATCGATCAGTTGTTCGTATCGCGAGTTGAGGAAGAAGATCTGCAGGTTGAAACTCCACCGCTGCATGTCCTTGTAGAAGTCGAACAGGTACGGGTTGTTGTCCACGGCCTCCTGCAACTGGTCCCACTTGTAGTGCTTGGCCAGGAGTTGGGTCAAGGTGGTCTTGCCGGAGCCGATGTTGCCTGCGATCGCGATATGCATGAGGAGTGTACTGGAAAGGGGCCCGCTAACGGCGAGCAGGTGCGAAGATACCCGCACCCCCCGACTGCATACGCGTTGTGGAAAAGTCGTGGGATCCTCACCGGGTCAACGCCCCGTGCCCACCTCGAGGATGACGATGCCTTCAGCCGTGCGTATGTACAACCGTCCGCGCTCCACGCGCAGGTCGAGCATAGCACTCTTCAACGCATCGGGCATCGGAATGGGAGCGATCGCGAACGACCGCATATCGTAGACCTGAGCTTCGCCGCCCTGCACGAAATACAACGCCTCACCTCGTACCTCGAAGCTGGTGACTTCCGTCAGCGGGATCGTGCGCATATACGTGCCGAACACATCGAACACGAGTAGGCCATGGACTGGGTCGTTCACATAGAGTCGGCTATCGAACTCCTGCATGGCTACTGGGCTCACGGTGAAGCCGAGCAACTGATCCAACCGGCCCGTGTTGGCCAGCTTACGCAACTGCGCATCCACCCGGATCAACTCCAGTTCCTGTTGATCGAAGAACCAGAAGCCGTTCTGCACACTGGCACAAGCGAGCACCACTTGCGGGTAGCCGTTCCGTGGAAGGTTGAGGACGCTGCCTTGCATGCTCAAGGTGTTGTCGAGCACGGCCAGTTGTCCCTGTTCTTGCGAGAAGATCACTGGCTTGAGGGAGTAGAATGCATCGATGCTGCTGATGCGTCCGAAGGTCTTCACGCTGTTGCGCAGCCACGAGGCGCCCTCCGCGTTGTACAATTCAAGCACATCGCCGCGCAGGACGTAGATGTTGCCCACTTCGTCAGTGGTGAAGGCATCCACGGGACCTAGGATCACGGGCTTGTACTGTCCAGCAACACCACAGGTCAGTAGCATGCCGAAGGCGATCAGGAATGTGCGTGCGGAGGTCATGCCGGTACTGGCGCGAGCAGGCTGTCGATCAAGGAACGATCATTGCTGAGCCGTGGCACCTTGTTCTGGCCGCCGAGCTTGCCGCGCTGCTTCATCCACGCATAGAACGTGCCAGGCGGCACGCCATGTACGATCGGTGGGCGTAGGGCCATGTCGCCGCGGCGTTTCGCGTCATAGTCGGAGTTGATGCTGCGCATGGTGCCGTCCATGGTGCGTACGAAGGCGTCAAGATCGTCCGGCGGGGTGCTGAATTCGATCACCCATTCGTGACCGCCGCGTGCATCCGTGTCCATGTACACCGGTGCGGCCGTGTATTCGCTCACCACCGCTCCGGTGGCGCGGCAGGCAGCCTCGATCCCTTTGTCGGCGTTCTCCACCACCAGTTCCTCACCGAAGGCATTGATGAAGCTGCGCGTGCGGCCGCTCACCTGCACACGGTAGGGTTTCACACTGGTGAAGCGCACCGTATCGCCGGGCATGTAGCGCCATAGGCCACCGTTGGTGCTGATCACGATGGCGTAGGAGACATCCGGCTCCACCTCGTGTACCAGCAGGGTGCGTGGTGTGCTCTTCCCGACCTCTTCCAACGGCATGAACTCGTAGAAGATGCCATAGTCGAGCATCAACAGCATATCGTCCGCACCATGGCGGTCCTGGATAGCGAAGGACCCCTCCGAAGCGTTGTAGCTCTCCAGGTAGTTCATGGTGGGCGAGGGGATCAGCGCTTCGAACTGCGCCCGGTAGGGCCTGAAGCTGACACCGCCATGCATGAAGAGTTCGAGGTTAGGCCACACCTCCAGGATGTTCTTCTTGCCGGTGAGCTCCAGGATGCGGTGCAACAGGATCAAGGTCCACGAAGGCACACCGGCGATGCAGCGAACATCCTCGCGCATCGTCTCGCGCGCCATGCGTTCGATCTTCTCCTCCCAGTTCTCCATCAGCGCGGTCTCGATCACCGGGGTGCGCCGCACCTCCACCCACATGGGCAGGTTGCGGATGATGATGGCGCTGAGGTCACCGCTGTAGGCGTCGGCGCGGAATTGTTCCAACGTGCTGCTGCCGCCTACCACCAAGCTCATGCCCTGGTACAACTTGCTCTCGGGGAACTGCTGGTAGTGGAAGGCGATGAGGTCCTTGCCACCCTTGTAGTGGCAATCCTCCAACGCTTCGCGGCTCACGGGGATGAACTTGCTACGATCGCTGGTGGTGCCGCTGCTCTTGGCGAACCACCGCACGTCGGTGGGCCAGAGCAGGTTCTGTTCACCCTTGCGCAAGCGGGCCACGAAGGGCTTTACGTCCTCGTAATCCTGGATCGGCACCCGTGCCCGGAACTCGTCCGGGTCGGCGATCTCCTCATAGCCGTGCTTGCGCCCCCACTCGGTGTAGCGGGCGGTCTGCACCAGGTGGTGGAACACCTCGAGCTGGGCCATACGCGGGTTCTCGCGGAACAGCTCGATCTGCTGCAGCCGCTTCTTGATCAGGAAGGAGACGAGGGCGTTCACGGCGACGAAGAAAGGGTGGGAGGTTCGTTGGGGGACCTATCTTCAGCCCAAAAGATACGCACAGCTTCCAATGAGCGATGGTTCACCCCTGCGCAAGATGCTCGCCGGCTTCGATGGTTCGGTGACTTATGCACTGCCCCTAGCCGATGGTCCTATCGAGCTGGCGCCCTACATCGGCGGCTCGTTCACGCTGCGCGCCACCGGTGTGCTCAGCTGTGTGAGCTGCGGGCGTCGGGTGAAGAAGCTCTTCGCCCAAGGATTCTGTTATCCCTGCCTGCAGAACGCGCCCGAGGCGGCCGAGTGCATCGTGCGACCAGAACTCTGCCGGGCGCATTTGGGCGAAGGGCGCGACCCCGACTGGGAGCGTGACCACCATTTCACCGAACACGTCGTCTACTTGAGCTACACGGGTGGTATCAAGGTGGGCATCACCCGGAGCACGCAGGTCCCCGTGCGGTGGATCGATCAAGGGGCCGTGGGTGCGCTCGTCATCGCTCGGGTACCGTATCGCCAATTGGCCGGGCTCATCGAGGTGGACCTCAAGCGCATCTTCGCCGATCGCACCAACTGGCGGGCCATGCTCAAGTTGGTGCCCACGGATCATGGGGCCCTGTTCGAGGCTCGGCAGAAGGCGCAAGCCATCTTACGCGAGGACCTGCAGCAATACCTGTTGACGGACGAGCAGCCGCTCGATATCCACTACCCCGTGCTGGCCTACCCGCCCAAAGTGGCCAGCGTTTCCTTGGAAAAGGTGCCGGTGCTCTCGGGGAAGCTCCTCGGTGCCAAGGGGCAATACCTGCTTTTCGAGGATGGAAGGGTATTCAATGTCCGGAACCACAGTGGTTTCCATGTACTGGTGGACCCCATGAACCCCGTCGTGTAACCTTCCAGCGGAACCCGCCGTTCAACAGTCAGGTTTTGGTTAGTGAACTGATCGTTAGGGCAAGCGAAGGGCCGCAGGAAACTGCGGCCCTTCGTGGTTCTATTCCCTTGTAGGCTCCGAAGCCGGTCATCGCGAGCTACGCTCGCCAACGGTTCATTTACCGGATCACCAGGTCGAACGGCATCCTGGCCTGGATACCCATCTGCTCGGTGGCCTGTTTCGCCTTCTGGTATTGCTTCAAGAGTGCCGCATCCTCGCCGAGCACCTGGGTGGCCACCCAGCTCCGCGCAGTGCCGTTCAGGTCCTGCATCAGCTGCTCGAAGAAGTCCTTCTGCTCCGGCAGTTCCACCCGGCGGTATTCCGTCAGGTTGGCCAGTTCGGCGGCTTTGCTGATGGCTGCTTCCAAGCCCCCCAGCTCGTCCACAAGCCCCAGACGCTGCGCATCCACGCCGGTCCACACGCGGCCCTGACCGATGCTGTCCACCTGGGCCACGGTCATCTTCCGCCCTTCGGCCACGCGTTCGGTGAAGCCTTGGTAGAAGTCGTCGATGTAGCCTTGGATGATGCGTTTCTCCTCTTCGGTCAGCGGGCGGCTCACGGTGAAGAGGTCGGCGTGCTTGTTGGTCTTCTCGCCATCGAAGGTGATGCCGAGCTTGTTCTTGAAGAAGCCCTGCATGTTCGGGATGATGCCGAACACACCGATGGAACCGGTGATGGTGTTGCGTTCCGCGAAGATGCGGGTGGCCGGTGCACTGATGTAGTATCCACCGCTGGCCGCCACATCGCCCATGCTTACCACCACGGGCTTCACCTGCTTGCACAGTTCCACCTCGCGCCAGATCACATCGCTGGCTAGGCCACTTCCGCCCGGGCTGTTCACCCGCAGCACCACCGCTTTGATCGAGCTGTCCTCACGCGCTTCGCGGATGGCCGCGCTCAGGTCGGTGCCGCCGATGGTGCCTTCGCTGCTTTCGCCGGTCATGATATCGCCTTCCGCATAGATGACGGCCAATTTGCCCTTCGTGCTGGAGTACTTCATGTCGTCCGGGGTGAAGGACCGCACGTATTTGCTCAGGCTCACGAATTCCAATTCGTCGTCCGCCGGAACGCCCATGCGCTCGTGCAGCACCGCCAGCACCTCGTCGCGGTACTTCAATCCATCCACCAGGCCCAGCTTCAGGGCATCGTCCGCGTTGCGCACCAACAGGCTGTCGGCGATGGTGTTCAGCCGTGCCTTGTCCAGTCCGCGTGCTTCGGCCACCGCAGTTTGCACCTCGTCCCAGAGGCCATTCAGGATGGCCCGGTTCTGCTCGCGGTTGGCCTCGCTCATGTGGTCCTCGGTGAAGACCTCGCCGAAGCTCTTGAACCTGTTGTTGCTGCCGCGGATGAACTGCACGTCGATATCGAGCTTCTCGAAGAGTCCCTTGTAGAACATGTACTCGCTGCGCAGGCCGGTGTATTGCAGGTCGCCACGCGGCTGCAGGAAGACCTGATCCGCTGCGGTGGCCAGGTAATATGTACCTTGAGTGTAAGTGTCGCTGAAGGCGATCACGGGTTTGCCGCTCTCCTTCTTGAAGCGCACGAGCTTGTCGCGGATCTCCTTCACCGTGGCCGACCCGGTCTGCAGGCCCGTGAGGTCCAGGAACACGCCCTTGATGTTGTCATCCGTCTTGGCGTTCTCCAAGCTGTAGAGCACTTGGTTCAGGCCCACGGGCATGGCACCTTTGAAGGGGCCGAAGTCGAGCATCAGCTCGTCCTTGTTGCCGCGGTCCACGATCTGCTGGTCCAGTTGCAAGTGCAGGATGCTTCCATCCCGGACCGTGGTGGGTTTACTTGCGGTGGAGAAGCTGGAACCGATCGCGACGAGGGCCCCGACGAAGAGGAAGATCAGCACCACCCCGATCAGGAGGGTGCCGAGCATCGAGGCGAACATGAACTTGAGGAACTGACGCATGGGAAGGGGATGTCTTGTGTGGCCACGAAGCTAGGCCGGGGCTCGAACGGATGTCGGCCGGCGATCCATGAGCGGGGCGTGCTATGGATGGGAGGCCGAGCCGGATAGCTTTGCCGCATGCCCGAGCAGGAGGTCGTGTTGTTGTTGGGGGCCGATCTGGGCGATCCGGTGCGGCAGTGCGACTCTGCACAACAAGCGGTAGGGGAGCGGATCGGTCACGTGTTGGCGCGTAGTCGCGATCATTGGTCCAAGCCCTGGGGTTTCCACGCGGACACGCTCTTCCTTAACCGGGCTTTGCTGGTCTCTACACCGTTGGAACCTGCGGCGGTACTCCGGGTCTGCCTCAACATCGAGCAGGAAATGGGCCGCCAGCGTGATACCGATGGCCATATCATTTCCAGGCTCATCGACATCGACATCCTGCTAATGGGTGATGCGGTTATCGAAACGCCCGGCTTGGTGGTGCCCCATCCCCGCCTGCACCTTCGCCGCTTTGCCTTGGCGCCCCTATGCGACCTATTGCCCGACTGGGAGCATCCGATCGAACGCCGCACTGCGTTGGTGCTGCTCAATGCTCTCCCACGCGTATGACACCCTTTCATTCCTACATCGCCGTGGAGGGCCTGATCGGTGCCGGTAAGACCACCTTGGCGCGCCGCCTCGCCGAACGGTGGAACGGTCGGTTGGTGCTGGAGGAGTTCGAGGACAACCCCTTCCTACCGCGGTTCTACGAGGATCCCGAGCGCTACGGCTTCTCCGTGGAGTTGTCCTTCCTGGCCCAGCGCTACCACCAGCTCAAACGCGTCACCGAGCAGGACCTCTTCCGCGCATGCACCGTGGCCGACTATTCCATCGGCAAGTCGGTGGTCTTCGCCAACGTCACATTGCAGACAGATGAGTACGCCTTGTTCCGCGACCTCTACCAGATCATGTATGCTGATCTGCCCCGTCCGGAACTCATCGTTTACCTGCACTTGGACATGATACGGGTCAAGGATCGGATCCGCTCCAGAGGCAGGAGTTATGAACAAAGTATCCCCATTGACTACCTCTCGAAACTTCAAGAGCGCTACTTGGATCACCTGCAGAAACTTCCCGATGATCGCGTGCTCGTCGTGGATCTGCAAGGCCACGACCTGCTGAACGATACGCCGGTCTATGAAAAGCTCGTGGAGGCCCTATCCGTGGAAGTGCCCAAGGGCTGCCGAGTGATCACGTTATGATACACCCTTCACTGTGGACAAGTGCCACGGATGTGAAGAACGGACGCGCGTTCAGGTGGTTAAGTTTGCGCCCTAAGAATAAGAACCAAGCACCGAATTATGGAAAAGAGGTACCTGCAGGGACTGGCCCTGATGCCCATCACTCTCCTAGCCCTCAGCGGCTGTGGTGGCATCGGCAAGATGAACAAGTACGTCGAGAACATCAAGTACACGGTGGATCCTAATCCGCTGATCGTACAAGGTGATTCCGTCGCCGTCAACATCAACGGCAACTTCCCCGGGAAGTACTTCTACAAGAAGGCCCAAGTGGAACTGACGCCTACCTTGGTTTACACCGGTGGCGAAACACCCTACAAGACCGCGTATTTCCAAGGCGAAGGTGCCGTGGGGAACAACACGGTGATCCCGTACGAGACCGGTAAGGCCTTCAACTACACCCACAAGGTGGCCTACACGCCGTCCATGGCGCAGAGTGAGCTCATGGTAAAGATCCTGGGCAAGCAAGGCAAGGAAGGCAAGAAGCAGCTCGAGTTCACCCCGTACAAGCTGGCCGATGGTGTCATCACCACGCCCTACTTGGTGGTGAGCGATGACAAGGTGCTCCTCGCGAAGGATGCCTTCGTGCGCATCACCGACCACAGCCAGGACGCCACCCTCAACTACCTGGTGAACGCCAGCAATGTCCGCCCCACCGAGCTGAAGGATGCGGACATCAAGGCGATGGCCGACTTCATCAAGACCATGAAGGCCAACCCCAACATCGTGGCCAAGAACGTGAGCATCGATGCCTGGGCCAGCCCCGAAGGTGAACTGAGCAAGAACGAGAACCTGGCCGACGACCGGACCAAGAGCGCCAAGACATGGGCAAAGGGCGAATTGGTGCGTGCCAAGAACGATAGCGCCAAGGCCGATGCGTTCTATACCTTGAACGCTCGCGGCGAGGACTGGGAGGGCTTCAAGCGCGCCATGCAGGCTAGCAGCACCGTACCCGACAAGGAGCTCGTGCTGCGCGTGCTGGAGATGTACCCCGACCTCACCAAGCGCGAGGAGGAGATCAAGAACATGGCGGCCACCTACAAGGAGATCGCCGACGAGATCCTGCCCCAGCTGCGCCGTAGCGAGGTGAAGATGAACTACCAGCGCATCGGCAAGACGGATGCCCAGCTCACCGAGATGAGCCGCACCGCGCCCGATAGCTTGAACGTGGAGGAACTCTTGTTCGCGGCCACCCTCACCAACGACCTCAACGAGCAGCTCCGCATCTACAAGGAGACCGAACGCGTACACCCAACCGACCACCGCGCTTCCAACAACGTGGGCTACGTGTACATGCTGCAGAACAAGTTGGACGAAGCCGCTGCCCAGTTCACCAAGGCCAACTCCATCCAGGAGAACCCCATCAGCACCAACAACCTTGGTGTTGTGGCGCGTTTGAAGGGCGATCGCAAGAAAGCGAGCGAGCACTACACGAAGGCTGGTGCCGCAGGCCCTGAGGTGAAGTACAACCAAGGCATCATCGACATTCAGAACGGAAACTATAGCAGCGCCAGCAGCAACTTCGGCAGCACCAAGAGCGTGAACGCCGCCCTGGCCAAACTGCTCGGTGGTGACGCCGCCGGGGCACAGAGCATCCTCGATGGCGCCACCGACAAGGATACCGCCACCGGCCACTACCTCGCCGCCATCATCGCCGCGCGTCAGAACAACTGCGCTGGTGCAGCCTCCAGCTTGGGCCTCGCCATCCAGAAGGACGGCAGCTTGCGCGAAAAGGCCCTGAAGGACCTGGAGTTCCGCAACTGCAAGGACAGCTTGGGTCTCTGATCCGCAGCGACACGACTATTCGAAGCCCCTTCGCCTGATCGGTGGAGGGGCTTCTTCTTTTTTTCGAGTGGTGTACCGCGCTCACTCGCTTCCATGTTATTCGTTCACTTCCTAACTGATTCTCCATATCACACCTCAGTCATCCTCCTTATCGATTGGTTCGTGGTGGTCGATGAGCATGTCCAGCACCAGCTCTCAAGTAGGAATGGTTCATAGTAGCCGGATCCCTTTTTGCTACCGAACCGATTTGATCCAAAAATGACGCCTACCCCGAATCTCCGCCGGGGCCATCTGCTTGCGAGGCTGACCTTGAGGGGATTCCCTCATCATCGCCTGCCACACTGTGAGGACTCAGCCGGGTCTGTCCACTGCTCGAGAGGCTTTTGCGAAGCAATGGGCGGACGCTCTGCAGCCTAAAGACGCTGTCGTCCGTGCAACCTTCCCGCAATCTTGGTTCTGTGTGATCCGTTCGTGGTCTCATACCACCATTTCCACGCCGCCGCGAACCCCTGGCCGATCCAAAAGAAAAGAGCCCTGCTCTTCAGCAAGGCTCTTCAAGATCCTCATCGCTGCACCTAGAACACGATCTTCTGGCGGCGGATGCGGGTGCGGTACTTCTTGCCACTGCTCTTGTACTTGGTAAGCTTGTAATGCACCTGTAACTTCATGAACAGGTAGGCGTCCAAGTCCGTGGGGTCACCGCGTTGTTGGCCAGCTGCAGTGGGGTCACCGGCTTCCATCAGAACTGGATTCTGAAGGCTCGGATCCGCTAGGAAAGCAGCGACCTCACCCCGCGAGGCGAGAATTAGGTCATTATCATAGTAAGCGGTACTTACATCATCGATGTAATCCGTGAAGGTCTTAGTGTACTGGAGTTCCAGTCCGAAACTCAGGTTCTTCGATAAGGCCTTGCGCAGGCCTAGCCCAACAGGAATACCCAAGGAGAAGTTCGTATACTCCTCGGGACCGCCTGGTAGGCCTTGACCTTCAGTGCCAAGGGGTCTTAACTGCACCCAAGTGTTCTCGAATTGTGCTTTGGGGTCGAAGTAGAATCCGGCGATCCCAGTAAAGACGTATAGTCCAATGCGCGAAGATTTTTGTCCCTCAACACCGCGTAGACTGTGGAAATGTCCGAGTTCCTCCTTGAACGGGTGTACTTCTACCACAAAGGAGGCCTCATAGATATCGGACTTGAAACTCAAGTTGCGATTCATCCGATAAAGCTCTGAGGTGAGGTTATCATTCCCGGCCATTACGCCATATGTAGCTCGAAGACGCACGGCTACGCGCTGGGCTACGTAATACCTGTAATCGAAGTGTGCCGCAGGACGGGTCTGGCTAAGTTCCAAGTCCCATAAGAAAGGAGAGCCGATCTGATTGCGACCACCTAACTCTCCCAAGAAGTTGGAAATCCCAAAACCTAGGCTCAACTCCTGCCGTTGTGTCTTCCAATAGCTCGATTGCCGGAAGTACTGTGCATGTGCCGAAACACAAGCCAGCACTAAAGCCAGCACGATAGGGAGCTGCGAGAGGCGCGTGTAACGAGGTGTCATCGACTCTGATCCGGTCAAATATAGCGGCTCCGGACGAACCGGAGCGTATATGACGGATCAATAGGAAGACCCTCCTGCTCGATGAGGGTTGCCCCCGGCCGGGCAGGACGCTTCACGGTATGCGACCAAGACACGCACCGAGGTCCTAGAACACGATCTTTTGCCTTCTGATCCTGGTCCGGTATTGCTTGCTGCCGCTTTTGAGCTTCACCAGCTTGTAATGGAGCTGGAATTTCAGGAAGAGGTACGAATCCAGGTCGTTGGGGTCGCCGCGTTGTTGGCCCGGAGCTGTGGGGTCCAGCCCATTGGCATAGAGCCGCCCGGTCCTGATGCTGGGGTCGGCCAGGTAGGAGGCCACTTCGCCACGTGCCGCTAGCAACGCTTCGCGGTCGTAATAGGTCGTGCTCACGTCGTCCACGTAATCCGTAAAGGTCTTAGTGTATTGGAGTTCAAGACCGGCGCTGAACAGTTTGCTGAAGGCTTTGCGCAATCCGAGACCCATGGGCACACATAGCGCGTAGTTGTCATATTCCTCAGGTGCGTTGGGCAGTCCTTGGCCTTCCGTGCCGAGCGGCTTCAAGCGAACCCACGTGTTCTGGAACTGCGCCTTGGGGTCGAAATAGAAGCCTCCGATCCCGATGAATGTATAGAAGCCTGCGCGCGACGATTTGGTCCCTTGCACCCCGCGCAAGTCATATACATGTCCGACCTCTTCGCGGTAAAGGTGGAACTCGTAGGCGAAGGTGAACTCGATCACATCTGACTTGAAGCTGAGGTTCCTGTTCTGGCGGAAATCCTCGGAGGTGAGGTTGTCGTTCCCGGCCAGGATGCCGTAGGTGAGCCGGGCGCGCATGGCCATCTTCCGGGCCAGGTAGTAGCGATAATCGATGTGCAGTGCGGGCCGAGTCTGGCTGAGTTCCAGGTCCCAAACGAAGGGTGATCCGATCTGGTCACGGCCCCCCAGTTCACCCAGGAAGTTGGAAAGTCCGAAACCTAGGCTGATCTCACGGCGCTGGGTCTTCCAATAGTTGGACTGCCTGAAGTACTGAGCACTCAACGGCCCTGTACTGAGCAGGCATAGGGTCAGTAGGTAGGCAGCCTTCCGGGCGTAGCGTGGTATCATGGGCGGGGCGCCTGTCACAACGAAAGTAGGATTGCTCGACCGCACGGGTCATTGTGCGGCAGCCGACTATCACCACGGTGTTGTTGAAGCATATCGGGCCTTTCTACGCAGCAGGCCGGAAAAGTTGCATCAGCCCCCTGCCTGGAGACAATGCCAGAGGACCACACCTGCACAGACCGAGACGTTCAGGGAGTGTTTGCTGCCGTGCTGGGGGATCACTAAGCACCCGTCACAAGCGGCGATGACCTCCTCTGCAACCCCGTTCAGCTCATTGCCGAACACCAAAGCGAGGCGTTGTTCCGGATCGATCCGGACCGCTGGCAAGGCCATGGCCTCAACGGTCTGCTCCACGGCCAGCACCCGATAACCTTCGGCTTGAAGGCCGCGCACGGCATCAACAGTGGATGGGGCGGCCATCCAGGGGACCGATAGGGTAGCCCCCAGGGCGGTCTTCTCGATCTCCCGATGGGGTGGCTGCGGGGTGAATCCACAAAGCACCAGACCCTCCGCGCCGAAGGCATCGGCCGTGCGGAAGATCGACCCCACGTTATGGCGGCTGCGCACATCATCCAGCACCAAGCGGATGGGCCGCTTGGGCCGGTCGTGGTGCTCGGCGGCACTAGGCCTGGCGAGTTCGTCCATCGAAAGCTTGCGGTCGGAGGCGGGCATGTGTTCGGAAAATGTGGAGATCGGGAGTAGTGGAAGGGGTACGCGCCCGGGGTGTTGTGAGTACCTTGGCGGGCTTCGCCGATGGCTCAGAATGGCAGGCGAAAGTAGGCGCTTCGATCATGGCCAAGTCCGCAGAAACCCCCTTGATGCAGCAGTACGGCAGCATCAAAGCGAAGTATCCCGATGCCCTCCTGCTCTTCCGCGTGGGCGATTTCTACGAGACCTTCGGGAGCGATGCGATCACCGCGTCGGGTGTGCTCGGCATCACCCTGACCAAGCGCAACAATGGCGGTAATGCCGAGATGGAGCTGGCCGGCTTTCCCCACCATTCGCTGGAAACCTACCTGCCGAAGCTGGTGCGTGCAGGTTACCGGGTGGCCATCTGCGACCAACTGGAGGATCCGAAGCTGACCAAGACCATCGTGAAGCGCGGGGTCACCGAGGTCGTTACCCCCGGCGTCTCCTACAGCGATCAAGTGGTGGATCACCGGGCCAACAACTGGCTGGCCGCCATCTGCGGACACAACGGCCGGTATGGCCTGGCTTTCCTCGATGTCACCACGGGTGAATTCCTCGTGGCGGAAGAGGAGGGTGAAGAAGCCTGTCGCCTGGTCGATCGACATGCCCCGAGCGAGCTTCTCTTCCCCAAGGGTACAAGGGACCAAGTCCTGTTGAGTGCATGTGGGACCTACAACACCTTCGCGCTGGATGACTGGGCGTTCACCGATGACTTCGCCCGCGAGCGCCTGCTTCGCCAATTCTCCACGGCCACGCTGAAGGGGTTCGGGATCGAAGAGCTCCGCTTAGGGCAACGAGCGGCGGGCGCCATCCTGCACTACCTGGGGGAAACGCGCCATGACCGGTTGGCGCACATCGATCGCATCGGGTGGATCAGGCCCGAGACCTATGTGGGCCTTGATCGGTTCACCGTGCGCAACCTCGAACTGGTGAGCACCGTGAACGATGGGGCACGCACGCTGCAGAGCGCGGTCGATCGCTGCGTCACCCCCATGGGTTCAAGGCTGCTCAAACGTTGGATCCTCTTCCCGCTGATCGATACGGGCGAGATCGATGCAAGGCTCGATCGCGTGGAGGACCTCGTTGGCGATGCGGTGTTCACGGAAGCCTTGGGCAATGAACTACGCAGCATCGGTGATCTCGAACGCTTGGCGGGGAAAGCAGCGGCAGGTCGCATCAACCCGCGCGAACTGCTCCAGGTCCACATCGCACTCGATGCGGCGCAGCGTGTACTAGGATTGCTAAGCGAACGGGGCAGTATCCTTCGTATCGCGGTGCCCGAGACCTTGTCGGCCCGGATCGCCACCACCATCGAGCAGGACCCGCCGGTGAATCCGGCCAAAGGCGGTGTCATCCGCACGGGCGTGAGCCCCGAATTGGACGAGCTGCGCCACGTGAGCGGCCATGCCAAGGAGTTGTTGTTGGAAGCGCAGCGCCGCGAGAGCGAACGCACGGGCATCCCCTCGTTGAAGGTGGGCTTCAACAATGTCTTCGGCTACTACCTGGAGGTGCGCAACACCCATAAGGACAAAGTTCCGCCGGACTGGGTGCGCAAGCAGACCTTGGTGGGTGCCGAGCGCTACATCACCGACGAGCTCAAGACCCTCGAAGAGAAGATCCTGGGTGCCGAAGAGCGCATCCTCGCCTTGGAAGCGGAGCATTTCCGGTTGGTGGTGGAAGAGGTGGTGGCTCAAGTGGGCCTGATCCGGAACGCGGCCTTGGCGCTGGCGGAATGGGACGTGCTGCGCGGCTTCGCGTTGACGGCGCTCGCGTGGAAGTACTGCCGGCCGGTGATCCGTGCGGACCGCGTATTGGACCTCCGCGATGCGCGGCACCCGGTGATCGAGCAACAGCTACCCCCCGGTGTGCCATATGTGGCCAATGACCTGCTGCTGGATCCCGACGCGCGCCAGATCATCATGATCACCGGGCCGAACATGAGCGGTAAGTCGGCCTTGTTGCGGCAGACCGCATTGATCACGCTGCTGGCCCAGATCGGCAGCTACGTGCCGGCATCGGCCGCCAGCATCGGCACGGTGGACCGCATCTTCACCCGTGTCGGCGCTTCGGACAACCTTTCCACCGGCGAGAGCACCTTCATGGTGGAGATGAATGAAACGGCCAGCATCCTCAACAACCTCAGCGATCGCAGCTTGGTGTTGTTGGATGAGATCGGTCGCGGTACCAGCACCTATGATGGTATCTCCATCGCCTGGGCCATCGCCGAATTCCTGCACGAGCATCCCGGTCGGGCCAAGACCTTGTTCGCCACGCACTACCACGAACTGAACGAAATGGCAGCGACTTTCCCGCGCATCCACAATGCGAACGTGGCCGTGCGGGAGGTCGATGGCAAGGTGCTGTTCCTGCGCAAGCTAACCCCAGGTGGCAGCGATCGCAGTTTCGGTATCCACGTAGCCCAGATGGCGGGCATGCCCACCAAGGTGGTACAACGGGCCGTGAAGGTGCTGGCCCACTTGGAGGCGAGCCACGGCGGCGACCTGGGCGCTGCACCCTCGGTGGATGGTCCACAATTGGCGCACAAGGCATCGGGGGAAGGGATCGGACGCGAACTGCAGCTGAGCTTCTTCCAGTTGGACGACCCCGCGTTGGAGCGCATCCGCCAGGAGATCATGGAGTTGGACATCAACACGCTAACGCCGGTGGAAGCCCTGTTCAAGTTGAACGAGATCAAGCGGCTCGTGGAACCGGGCAAGGCGAAATTGAAGAAGGCGTGAAAGGTGTTGTGAACTGATCGGCTCTTGTTATATTTGCGCCCTCGTTCGCCGAAAACCTCAGTTGAAGCGGACCGTATTGCGAGAGTAGCTCAGTTGGTAGAGCACGACCTTGCCAAGGTCGGGGTCGCGGGTTCGAGTCCCGTTTCTCGCTCAGAAGATGCCCCGGAAGGGGCATCGTTCATTTCAAGGGTATCCAGCCTTACTGCCCACAACGTATGTGGTCGTTCCGGTTTTGTTCACCTTTGTTCCATTGCCCGGGTGGTGAAATGGTAGACACGAGGGACTTAAAATCCCTTGGTCCGTAAGGGCTGTGTGGGTTCGAGTCCCACCCCGGGCACAGGTCCTGCTGGCGTATGAAGAAGACCCGCATCGCCCCAACGCCCAGTGGATTCCTGCACGCGGGCAATGCGTTCAATTTCCTCCTGACCGATCGGTTGGCGAAGGCCACCGGCTCCAAGGTTGTGTTGCGGATCGATGACCTCGACGCCGAGCGCACCCGCCCGGAGTACCTCGAGGATATCTTCCGGTCGCTGGACTGGCTGGGCGTCACGTTGGATGTAGGTCCATCCGGGGTCGAGGACTTTCGAACGAGCTGGTCGCAGCAACTCCGCTTGGATCGATATACTGTGTTGGTCGATGAACTGCGCGGCAAGGGAGTGCTCTATCCCTGTGCCTGTTCGCGCCAGCACTTCGAGCGCTTCACGCACGACACGCATGCCTGCCGGTCCGGTTCGAGCGAGGTAGGGCCCACGGCCTGGCGCCTGCGCATACCCGTTCCATGCCCTATCGAAGTCAAGCAGATCGCCGGCATGACCGAACGGGTCGACCTCGCCGCATCACTCCCTGATCCCGTGATCGCACAACGGGATACCGGGCGCCCGGCTTACCAGATCGCATCGTTAAGCGACGACCTGGACATGGGCATCACCTGGATTATCCGAGGCGCCGATCTCCTGGACTCCACGGCTTGTCAATTGCACCTAGCGCAAGTACTGGATAGGCCGGCCTTTGGTGCGGTCCTCTTCCACCACCACCCGCTGACGGCGGATGCGCAAGGGCAGAAGCTTTCCAAATCAGCGGGGTCCACCTCCTTGAAGGCTATGCGCGAAGCAGGCGGTTCGCCGGGTCACTTGATCCGACAGGCCGAGGACTATTCGGAGGCGCTCCTCAAGCACCTGGCTCCTTGAAGGCCAGGATGTTGGTGAGGTCCACGAGAAGTCCTTCTGGCTCCCGTTGAAGCACGCCCGCCTGCAGCAGGGCGTCCACATCGCGCCGAAGGGTCTTCTCCGAAACACCAGCGTAGACCTTGGCGAGGGCAGGGGAGAGCTTGCTGATCCCGTTCAACGGGACCGGGGTATCGGCACTGGCGAGGTCCAGGAGGACCTGCCGCTGGCGGCGCGTTGGCTCGTCGTTCCCATCTTGGAACAGTTCCAACAGTTGGGCGCGCCACTGGCCGCGCATCTGCAGGTCCCGCACCCGAGCGTGCACTTCATGCAGCACTTCGTTCATGGCGCGCACCGCGAAAGCCAGGAAGGGCATGGGGTCGGCATTGCCCTCGGCGGCATGCTGTAGCTGCCGTTGGAACTCCGCCGCGTTCCGGTGCAAAGCGATGGCGAGAAGATGTGTCGCGCTGGGTCCCATTCCAGCACTGCGGAGCTGGCGGGCACCGAACGCACCGGCCACCCGTGCATGGCCGGTGGTGAAGGGTCGGATCCAGAACAGATAGAGTTCGGCCAACAGCATACGGATCACCGCCCAAGCCTGCTCCTCATCGACCGCAGGAGCTGCCAATTCGGCACTCGTTAGCCAGTCGCACAATTCTTCTGAGAAGAGTCCGACCACCTCATGGGGCACACCTTCCCAAGGTCGTCCACCGGTCGGGATGATCCGCCAATGCCCTGCTCGATCCTGGTCACTGCCGCCAGCGAAAAGGGTCGCATGGATGCGCTTGAGGCCTTCCGGACTCACATTGGTGGACTGGGGGTGAGCCATTGTACCGGTGCCGATCAAGCTGGAGAGGAAGCCCAAGACTTCGGCCCGACCGGCGACTCTCGCTCCCGGTTTCGATCCGCCCGCGAGATGCGAACGAATGGCCTCATAGGGTAGGATGACCCCATCCAAGGCCAGGCGGGATTGAACACCTCGGACGACCAGATCACGCTCTACGGACCGTGCCTCCGCGGCGGAGAGGGGCACCCCGTTCAAGTGTCGGAGACCGGCGTCGAGCTGGCCCAGCTGAAGCCAAAAAGAGGGCGGTGCTTTCCGGGGTTCGACCCGGAACGTGAGCCAAGTGATGGTATCCTGATAGGCACGCATGGATGTCCAAAGATCAGTCCTTCTATTTTAACTGTAAATGAAACGATTACAATTTCACGAACACGAGAATGTCCAAATCAGTGTCCATCACTATGTCCAAGAATATGTCCATAGTAAAGGGGGGGCTCGTGCCCAGGTTCCAAGAACTCCAACCTCGGCCGAGTGCGGTCTAACTGGCCAATAGCGCCACCAGGGTGATCAAGCCAGCCAGCGCTCCGATCATGAGCGCTGCGACCGCGAATCCTTTGCCGCGCCATTCGTAGGTGCGACCCTTCCGAACGGCGATGGCGGCGAGTACCAAGGTGGCCACCACGGCGAGGACCACCACGAGTTCACTGGTGCCTAGGATGGCGTAAGCTACTGTGCCGAGGGCCAAGAGGAAGGCGGGGATGGCCAAGGGGTTCCAGCGGGGCTTCGGCTCGTCTAAAGGTCCTGCGTGCTGGAGGGTGGGAGCGCCCGCAACAACGGGGCTACGCGGCTCGGTGACCACGTAGTTCAGGGGCGCTGTCGGTCGAGCTAAATGCGCTTCGGCAACGCCATTCAGGGGGATAGGCTCAAGCGCTGCATGGACCAGTTCGCCTGAAGGAATGGCAGGTTCTAGGCCACGGGTCGTGAGTCGATCCGGGATCCGGGAGAGCTGTATCGGAGTCTGTTCCCGACGCAAGCCGAGGTCCAGATGCCAGCCTGGTCGAAGCGTTCGTTTTTGGAAGGGGCCCTCGCCCACTGTGTGGCGGGAAGTGCTACAGCCGGTGGCTACGAGCAGGAATAGGATCGGAAGTCCATGGGGCGCCTTCATGCGCCGATGAAGGTAGGATCTTCGCCCTATGCCGAGGCCCCTCAGCGCACAAAGCTGAAAGAGTCGCCGTCGAACAAGCCCAAGTCGCTCATCTTCAGGTGGGGGATCACCAACAGGGCCATGAACGACAAGGTCATGAAGGGGGCGGACATGGTGCAGCCCAACACCTTGGCGGCTAAGTCGATGGCACTGTACTCGCGCGCCACCGTGTAGGCATCGCCGTCGCTCATGATCCCGGCCACAGGAAGCGGCAGGCTCATCTGCAAGCATCCATCGGCCAAGCTGATCCCGCCCTTGGCCGAGATCACCGCGTTCACAGCGGCGCATAAGTCCTCATCGTTAGCTCCGACCGCAACGATATTGTGGCTGTCGTGAGCCACGCAGCTGGCCAAGGCACCTCTGTGGAGGCCCAGGTTGGTGATCCAGCCAACGGCCACAGGAGCATCTCCATACCGGTTCACCACCGCGATCTTCAACAGCCCACGATCCGGGTCGGGTACACAAGCAGCACCGCGCATGGTCGGGCGCATAGTCACTTTACCCGTGATCAACTGCCCGTCGTAGGGTTCGATCACGAGCAGGTCGTCCACGGTAGCAGGCACCCGGAAGTCATCCGGTGTTTTGGGTGAGCAGTTGAACTTGTTCGGTGTGGATGAAGGCACCCGTTCAATGTGGCTCACACCATCTTCCGCCACGAGCCGACCATGGATGTAGGTCTGCCGAGGCTTGAACTCCACCAAGTCGTCCACCACGATCAGATCAGCCGGATCCCCAATGCGCACGCGGCCAATAGGCAGCTTGTAATGCTGGATCGGGTTCAGACAGGCCACCTGGAGCACCTTGTACACGTCCACGCCAGCGGCCACCGCTCGGGCACACAGGGTGTTCAAATGGCCCAACACCAAGCTGTCGGGGTGTTTGTCATCGCTGCAGAACATCATGCGTTCCCAGTGATCGTGCAAGAGCGGATGCAGCGCTTCGAAGTTCTTCGCCGCACTGCCCTCGCGGATCTGGATCCACATGCCGTGCGCCAATTTTTCCAGCGCTTCCTCTGCCGTGAAACACTCATGGTCCGTGCTCATGCCGGCCTGGATGTACCGTGCGGCCGCATCTCCACGGAGGCCCGGTGCATGACCATCCACGGGTTTGCCGCACCGTTGGGCGTGGGCGATCTTCGCGAGCACGTCCGGGTCGCTATTTAGCACGCCGGGGAAATTCATCATCTCACTGAGGTACACGATCTCCCGCCGCTCCAGCAAGCGCCCCACTTCGGCCGCGTCGATGCGCGCGCCAGCCGTCTCGAAGGTGGTGGCTGGCACACAGCTGGGCGCGCCGAAGAAGAAATGGAAGGGCACTTCCATTCCGTTGGCGATCATGAACTCCACGCCTTCCACACCAAGCACATTGCCGATCTCGTGTGGGTCGCTGATGGTGGCCACGGTGCCGTGCACCACCGCCAGCCGCGCGAATTCGCTGGGGATGAGCATGGAGCTTTCCACATGCACATGCGCATCGATGAAGCCAGGTAGGATGTACCCTTCGACCGGCCCTTCCACCGGATCGATCGCCGTTATCCGACCGTTGACGACCGTCACCTCGCCGGGGTAGGTCCTCCGGCCAGGGATGTCGACCACGTGGCCCCGCAGTTTGAATTCTGGCATCAGCTGTTGGGACCTGAAGACCTTAGGCTTGTGGAGGGTTCGGGTCGTCCTCGGCCTTCTTCTTTCCGCCGAAGAACTTGAAGGCCGCTGCGCCAGCCGCGCCTAAGGCGATGATCACGAGCTTGATGTTCTTCAGGATGATCGCGAGGATACCGGCCTTGGCCAAGACCTTGCCGGCTACGAGCCCACCGACCGTCCATGCCGCCACTTCGTCCACGTTGCTGTCGAACTCACCGTAGGTGTATCCTTCGTTGAAGCTGGCGATGTTGAGCACGGACGGGATGCCCGCTTTCACGCTTTCCAGCTGATCCATGGTGCCGATGGCGTTCAAGATAAGGACACCTTTTCGGCCTAGAACGCGGACATTGTAGTTGAGCGTGTTCACCTCCGCCGAGTCCGCATGGAGTTCCTTGGCCCAATGCAGCACCTTGCGCTCCTTGTCGTAGTAAGGTGGTGAGGCCCAGCCCACGAGTTCCAAACCCTCGTAGCCTGCGGCGCGTCGCTCCTCATTGGCTGCGCGGCTGTCGGTCTGCAGTTCTGTGAGGAGTTCATCATAGTTGATGTCGTCGGCATCCTCATCGCTCACATAGCCCATAGGGTCATACTCGAGTACGAAGGTGTACGTGTCATCGAACACGCCGGTGTTCTCTTGGAAGATCATGCCGAGCACGCCCTCCGCTGCGCCGGGTGGGTTGCCCCAAATGTCCACAAGCACAGTGCGACTTTGTTCGGCGTCGAGGAATTTGAAGCCAGCAGGAATGTTCACCGTGGCCACGCCATCGGCGATCGGGATGGATCCGGTCTGGTAGGTGTAGGAGGCATCGATGGAGTCGGCGAAGAGTTGGTACGCCGCTTCCATCGCCGCTTGCGAAGTGTCAGCAGGCGCATCCTGTGCACGGCCGACGTAGAAGGAGAGGAATAAGGATGTGGCGGCCGTTAGCCTGATGATCGAACGCATGCACGGTGTTTTTGGTGAAGCAAAATAGGTAGCCTTTTCGAACCCCGGTCGATCGCACTTTCAAGCGGTTCATCACCGATCGCACCGTTCGCCAACATCCCTGCAGTGGCTATTTCTAGGAAGGCTACCTTCAACCTGGGCCAAGAACCTCCTCATGATCACACGCCTCACCACTACACTGGCAAGCCTCCTGGTCGGTTGCACAGTCTTCGGTAGTGTGGTGTTCCTTGGTGTTCCGCTCAGCAGTCGTCTCCTGGGTCAGTGGCGGGTGGTGCAGGTCTTTGGTGACAACCTGGATCCGGGTGCATCACCACTGACCATCCGGTTCGATAAGGACGGCAAGCTGGTGGGCCATTCGAAGTGCGGCACGTTCACCGGGCGTTGGACCACGGGCCCTGATCAAGTCCGATTCCAAGGTATGGTACCCTCGGGTTGCGACCGTAGCGATATGGGTGCGGTGGAGAGCCGGTTGTTCCAGGCCATGGCCGTTGCGCGCGAGGCTCGCGTGGAGAAGAATGGGGTCTTGCTCATGCACCAAGGCAAGCCGGTGGCCATGCTGGTCCCACAGCAGACCTGATTTGTTGCCACAGGCTTTCGTGCACATCATGCTTTCCGCGCTGCGGATGATGTAACGCAGAACCGTTCTCCGGGTCACATGTGTTGGGTCGCTTTGCGGCACCGAACACAAAGACGATGAGACAACGGAATGAGTGGCTTTTATGGGCGGCAACAGCCGTGGGGTCGTTGGGCCTGGTAGGACTAGCCTCCGCACAACCCTTGCCATCACAGGGTGTTGATGAAGCACTCGTGCAGCACGAGCCCATCGAGGTCGGCGAACATCAGCGACTTTCACTGCGGGAGATCGACCCACGGCCTAAAGTGTCGAGGATCTCCGACGACGGTTGGAGCGCTGAACTTCCAGCGACCCGACAAATGCTGGTCGAACGTCGAGGAGCGGGGGCGCATGGTCCTGTGCGGATCGATGTCTACGACGAGCGGGGCGAAGTGGTCCAGCACATCGACTGGAGCGCTGGCGGCAGTGACTTGAAGCCGGTGGCGTTGGATGCGCTTATCGCGGGGCGTTATGCGGTCCGGGTCACAGATGGGAAGCGAACCGATGTGGTACGCTTCCGAAAGGAATGATCATCGGGGTTGCGCATCGATCCAGCCTGCTCGCTGCAGCAGGGCATGCGTCGCCGTGTATCGCTTGCGGGCGTCCTCGTTCGAGCCGATATCCAGGTTGATGGCGAAATAAGCGGTGCCACCGCCGCGCTCGACCCAGCCCACATACCAGCCGTACTCCTCGTTCTCCAGCACCGCCCATCCGGTCTTGGCTTGAATACGCCACGTTGCGGCGCTGTCGCCCGGCATGATCCGTTTCACCGTGCGCTGGTGCGACACCTCGAACGGCAGGACCTCATCGTGCAACGCTTCCACGAAGCGGATCTGTTGGAGTGCGGTTATGCGCAGCCCACCGCGTAACCAGAACATATCGATGGAATCGCCCATGGTGGCGTTGCCGTACGGGACCGTATCCAACCAGTGCTGCATCCGCTCGACCCCGACCCGGCGCGCGGTCTCCTGGTAGAACCACGCCGCACTGTAAGGGAGTGCCTGGCGCATGTTCAAGTCCTGGTTCCAGTCAGGCGAATACCGTTCCACCTTGTCCCAGGGAAGCACGGTGTTCTCGTCGGGAACGGCGACTTCTTGCAAGGCCACCAAGGAGTTGAAGAGTTTGAAAGTGCTGGCCGGTAAGAAGCCTTGGTTCGCACGGGCGGTGTCCGAAGCCTGAAGCCGCCCGCTGTCCGGTTCCCAGAGCACGAAGGTGCCCACGACCCCGCTGTCAGCGAGCTGCTGAGCCCAGTCGGCACGGGGTCGAAGGCTGGGGACTTCGACGGGCACCTCGATGACCGTGGTCTCTTCTGGTTGCGGAGTGGTGCACGCCTGCAAGAGAGCGATCAACAGCGGCCACGCCTTGATCGTTGCGCGTTGGAACATGCGCGAAAGGTAGCTCCCGAAATACGTGGACACGTTCAGTTCCTCAGTTCCCGAACATCTCTTTCACGCGCTCGAAGAAGCCTTTGTCCTTCGCGGTGGGCTTGGGCTGGAAACCGGGACTGCTGCGCAGTTTCTCGAGGGTCGCTTTCTCTTCCTTGGAAAGCTCGGTGGGTGTCCACACCATCACATGCACGAGCAGATCGCCGGTGCCGTGTTGGTTCACACTGGGTAGTCCCTTTCCACGCAAACGCATGGTGGTTCCGCTCTGGGTGCCGGGCTCGATCTTCACCTTAGCCTTACCGGAAACGAGTGGTACTTCAATACTGGACCCGAGTGCCGCGTCCACCATGCTGATGAAGGCCTCGTAGTGCAACGTGGATCCATCCCGCTTCAATTCCTTGTGCTCCTCTTCCTCGATCACTACCAGCAGGTCGCCAGGGATGCCGCCAGCCGGGGCCTCGTTGCCCATACCACTGATGTTGAGCTGCATGCCTTCCTCCACACCCGCAGGAATGCGGATCGGCACCACCACTTCCTCACGGACGAGGCCGTGCTCATCGCTGCCTGGTGCGCGCTTGCTCACAGTTTGGCCTACGCCACCGCAAGTAGGGCAGGTGGTCACTGTTTGCATCTGACCCAGAAAGGTGCTCTGCACGCGCCGCACTTGCCCACTTCCACCACAAGTATTGCAGTTGCCGTACTCGCTGCCTTTACCGCGGACGAGCTTGGTGACCTTGATCTTCTTCTCAGCACCGTGGGCGATCTCCTCGAGGTTGAGTTTCAGGCGCACCCGCAGGTTGCTGCCTTTCACGGTGCGGCCTCCACGTTGCTGACCGAAACCACCGAATCCGCCGCTGAAGCCACCACCGAAAATGTCGCCGAACTGGGAGAAGATGTCCTCCATGTTCATGCCACCGCCTTGGTAGCCACCACCGCCACCGAAACCACCGGGTGCATTATGTCCGAAACGGTCGTACTTCGCCTTTTTGTCGGCGTCGCTCAGGATCTCGTAGGACGAAGCCGCCTCCTTGAACTTTTCCTCGGCGGCCTTGTCGCCCGGGTTCTTATCCGGGTGGAATTTGATCGCCAGTTTGCGGTACGCCTTCTTGATCTCGTCCGCGCTAGCATTGCGGCCAACACCAAGGACTTCGTAAGGGTCTCGTTTGCTCATGTGTGGGAACTGTGGTTGCTGGCGTGTGGGGCGATGCGCGCATCGCCACTATTCGCCGACCACCACCTTGGCGTATCGGATCACTTTCTCATGCAGCGTGTAGCCGTTCTCCACCACGTCGAGCACCTTGCCCTTCAGGTCCGGCGTTGGGGCCGGTGCTTTGGTGATGGCTTCGTGCTTATCAGTATCGAAGATTTCGCCCTTCGCGTCGGGCATGGCCTTCAGGCCTTGGGAGCTGAGGATATGCTGCATCTTCTGGTGGATCAACTTGAACCCTTCACGAATGGCGTTGATGTCGTCCACCTTGTCGTTGTTGGCCATGGCGCGATCCATGTCGTCCAATACGGGCAGCACGGCTTTCAAGGTGTTCTCCCCGGCGAACTGCATCAGTTCAAGCCGCTCCTTGGCGGTGCGCTTCCGGAAGTTGTCGAACTCGGCGAAGAGCCGGATATGCTTGTCGTGGACGGCCTGATGTTCCGCACGGAGCAGGTCGAGTTCGGCCTTGAGCACCTCCGTTTCGGAGCGCTCGGTTGCTGACGCGGTGTCAGCGGTGGCAGTCCCGTGGTCCTCGGTAGCTGGTGTTTCCGGGTTCTCGGGCAGGGTGGTTTCGTTCTTCACGGTCTCGTTCTCCATGGCTGGCTTCTCCTTTACAGTGCGGCGGAACGGGTTCTTCAAGTCCATCGGGGGCGATTTTTCCGGCGTTCCGGCGCAGCCGGGTCGGCAATTCCGGTGCCATGGGCGTGGTCCGGACAGGTTGGCATGACATTCAACGGAAAAGCCCCGGTAGGGACCGAGGCTTTTCCGTTGTAGAGTTGCTTCCTCAGAGGCTCTTCACATGCTTATCCAGTTCCTGATGTAGCGCCATGCCGCGCAGGTTCTTGGCGATGATGATCCCGTTGGGGTCCACCAGGAAACTCATGGGGATCGAACTCACCCCGTACAATTGGGCGCCTTTGGAATTCCAGAAGAGCAGATCGCTCACATGGTATTTCCAAGTGAGACCGTCTTGGGCGATCGCGGCTTTCCACGCGTCGCGGCTACGGTCCAGGCTCACGCTGTACACTTCGAATCCCTTGGCGTCGGTGAATTTGGCCTTGCTGTACTTGTTGTAGGCGGAGACCACGTTGGGGTTCTCCATGCGGCACGGACGGCACCAGCTGGCCCAGAAGTCGATGAGCACGTATTTGCCTTTCAGCTCCGAAAGCTTCATCACCTTGGTGCTGTCGGCGTTCATGAAGGCGAGTTCGGGGGCCTTGTTCCCGATGCTGGTGCCCACCTGGACGTTGCCCTCTTCGGGTGCACTTTCGGAGACGCGGGAGGCGAAACCGTAGATGGCGAGCAGCACCACGGCTGCGCTGATGGCGATGCGGGTCTTCGACATGATCGTGCGGAATTCCATGGGGCGAAGGTAATTTGTACCGGAGGCTTCGGGCTATGCCAAGATCGTGCCGGGATCGGATGGCTGGTCAGTGTCGAGCCAGGGGCAGCGGCCATTGCTCCTGCTCCTGCCCCTGCCCCTTGCGTTCTACACCCGTTCGATCTGCGCCCCGATGGCTTTCAAGCGTCCCTCGATGTCCTGGTACCCGCGGTCGATCTGTTCGATGTTGTCGATCGTGCTCGTACCGTCGGCGCTCAGGGCCGCGATCAGCAGGGAAACACCCGCACGGATGTCGGGACTCGTCATGCGGATGGCGCGCAGCGGTTTCTCGAAATCCTTGCCGATGACCAGCGCGCGGTGCGGATCGCAGAGCGTGATCTGGGCACCCATTTCGATGAGCTTATCGGTGAAGAACAGGCGGCTCTCGAACATCTTCTGGTGAATGAGCACATGGCCGCGTGCTTGGGTGGCAGTGACGAGCACGATGCTGAGCAGGTCAGGGGTGAAGCCCGGCCACGGATGGTCGCTGATCACGCGGTTGCTGCCATCGAGGAAGGGTTCTATCGCGTAGTGGTCGTGCGCAGGGATGTGGATGTCGTCGCCGCGGCGTTCCACGGTAATGCCCAAGGTGCGGAAGACAGCCGGGATCACGCCGAGGTGGTCGTAGCCGGTGTTCTTGATGGTGATCTCGCTGCGCGTCATGGCCGCCAAGCCGATGAACGAACCGATCTCGATCATGTCCGGCAGCATCGTGTGCTCGGTGCCGCCGAGTTCTTTCACACCATCGATGTGCAGCAGGTTGCTACCGATACCACTGATCCTAGCGCCCATACGTACCAACATGTTGCAGAGCTGTTGCAAGTACGGTTCGCACGCGGCGTTGAAGATGGTGGTGCGCCCTTCGGCGAGCACGGCGGCCATCACGATGTTGGCGGTACCCGTCACGCTGGCTTCGTCGAGCAGCATGTAGCAGCCCTTCAGCTGTTTCGCTTCTGCGCGGTAGAAGGAGTCGCTCTCGTCGTATTTGATGGTCGCCCCCAGTCGCTCGAAGCCGGTGAAGTGCGTGTCCATGCGCCGCCTTCCGATCTTGTCCCCACCGGGACTGGGGATGTACCCGCGGCCGAAGCGCGCCAAGGCCGGTCCCGCCACCATTACACTGCCACGCAGGCTTCCACCCATGCGGCGGTACTCGGGATCCAGGAAGAACTCCAGGTTCACGCTCTTCGCTTGGAAGCGGTAGGATCCCGTGCCGAGTTTTTCAACGCCCACGCCCATCGCGCACAGCAGGTCGATCA